>ERZ795049.3498-NODE-3498-length-16577-cov-10.132672_pt1 | contig 16577 bp, 19 predicted proteins | sample MGYA00375133_ERZ795049 | MGnify/ENA primary metagenome ERZ795049 (study PRJEB30178, sample SAMN05720147) | activated sludge metagenome | isolation source: anaerobic digester from wastewater treatment plant | place: Japan | collected 2015-04-20 ...
AAGGCTATGACGGACGAAAAAGGAGCTGTGGCGATGGAGCCCATTTCGTCGATTGGTTCGACGGCGGCATCTATTGCGGAACTAAAAAGCGCGTGTGTTGGTGCGGACCCGGCATTTCTGCTTGCGCAGGCCGAGGCCGGCGCAACGCTGCAACAGGCGCAAACGGCATGGATCGCCGAACAGTCCGCGCGCATTGATGCGATGAAATCTGAAATGAAACGGGAAACGAAAATCGAAAGCGTTGTTGGCGTTAAGGCCCTCGGCTCTGTTTCCGTTGATGGCAAGACGCCCCAAGACGAAGATGATCCTGAAGGTGAATGGAGATCGAAAGTGGAACGGAAGATGGTTGCTGGAATGACGAAGCGAGACGCGATCATTGCTGTGCAGCGCGAGTTTCCCGGGCTTCGAGAGGCGTTTGTGGCCGCATACAACGCGCGGCTGATTGCTCAATAACGCGCGTGATGCGCAAGAGAAGGAGATCATCATGACGGCAGGAATTTATACGTTCGAGGCTGGCGAGGCTCTCGGCCAGTACGTACTGGGCAAGTTTTCGGGGGGCAAAATCGTTAAGGCTGGAGCGTCGGATGCGGACTGGGTTGGACCGACGCAAGCGGCAGTAGCTTCTGGTTCTCCTGTTGCTGTAGCACTTCGGTCCACAAATGGCCCTGTGATGTTGACTGCTGCGGGAACGTTTGCCGTTGGTGCAGTTCTTTATGCGGCGGATAACGGAAAGGTTGATGACGAGGGGACGATCCCTGTTGGCATCGCCCTTACTGCCGCAACTACGGCGGGCGACTTTGTTGTTGCTGCGCTAGGTGACTATCAAAACGAAGTCGTTAGCGAAGGCTAATGTGTGATCGGAAGGAGAAGAAACAATGCCTAGTTTTAAGAATGCAGGGGGAACGTTTCGACCCGACATTTCCGGGTGTTTTGAGGACTTTTCTACGCGCGTTGATAGGCTTGGGTTCGTCGGCCTCAAAGCGCTTCCCGTGATCGAGGTAGCGAAGCCGTCTGGAACGTTTGGACGGATTCCGATTTCTCAAATGTTGCAAAACCGCGAAACGTTGCGGGCTCCGTCTTCCGGATACGCGCGCGCGTCCTGGACGTTTGATACCGAAACTTTCGCCACGAAAGAAAATGGGCTCGAAGAGGTAGTTGATGAAAAAGAGGCCCAGATGTTTAGTCTCTATTTCGAGGCGGAACGCGTAACTGCGGAACGATGCCTACACACCATCCTATTGAACCAGGAGAAGCGCATTTTGTCTTCTCTGACTGATACTGGGGTATTTACGGTCACTCCAGTAACGCACGAATGGAGTAATGTACAGAGCGCTACTCCTGTTGATGACGTTGATGCAGCGGCAAAGCGTATGTGGGAAAAAACCGGGATGTGGCCGAATTGCGTCATGATGAACATGAACGTATATAAGAATCTTCGCAAGTGCGATCAGATTCTTGAGCAAATCAAGTTCACGTCGCGCACGTTAACGGGAGACATAAACATCGGGCATATCGCTTCGGCGTTTGATCTTCCGTTTGTTCTCGTTTCGGGCGGCGCGATGAACGCCAAAAACGATCCGCAATCGGCAGAAATCACTCCAATCATGTCTAGCGAGTATTGCTGTGTCATGCGTATTTGCACGGACGATGATATTCGGACGCCTGGTGTCGGACGCACGTTTCACTGGGGAGAAGACGGAAGCACGATCGGCGGAACGGTCGAGCAATATGCATCTAACGAGGTGCGCGGGAACGTGATCCGTGTCCGCATGGAAACGGACGAAAAGATTATCTACCCCGAATGTTGCGAATTGCTAAGCAACATAACGGCGTAACGACGAACGATGGGCGGCGGAATGTTCCGCCGCCCGAATAGAAAGGGACGCGATGAAAAAGGAATCTGTTGTAGTCTTGCTACTGGTTGCGATTTTTATCTCATCTGTAGCATGGGGCGGTTACAGTATTATTCGCGGAAAATCTGCTGTGTTTGTTCCTCAACCTCTCGGGGTGAACGCGACAGATAATGACGGGTCGATTCAGATCAATACAGGATATCAATCGTTTGCGCCTACGCTACGCTTCAAGTGCGGCGGCGTTTGGTATGCTGTTTCCTCTACTTCTGAAGGGTCGTGATTGATGTGTTCTAGGTTTGACACTGGATTCCTCGCCGCATTCGGCACGTTGCTCAAAGAGCTAGGACAGGAAATAACGTATACACCGAAAGGCGGCGAGGAATCTAGCGTCTATGGAATCTTTAACGAATTGTCTTCGGACTATACCCAGGAACCGGATGCTATTTTTTCTTTGCGCCGGGCAGAAATCAAGGTTGCATGCGCGGATGTTTCGTCCCCTACTAACGGCGACGCGTTTTCTGTTGATGGTGTTGTTTGGACTGTTGCTTATATTACGTCAAGCGCCGGCGATGTATTTACTATTGTCTGCACTAGGCCGGAAGAGAGGCGCAAAACAAGGGCCGGAGAAGTGCTATGGCGGTAACGGGCGTCGGGATATTATCGCAACCGCTAGAAAAAATTGCAGAGCTGATAGCGAACGTCGGAGCGTTTCAAACATGGGTTGATGCTGACGATGCTAGCGAGGCTAAAGAAAGCATTTTTTTGTGCGGACTTGAATCAGGAGAGTCTGCGCGCCCGTTTGTTGCTGTGCATTTGCACGAATTCAAAAGCGTTGCTATTGGCGGCGGAGGCGGCTCGACGTTTTCAGATACAGGATCGGCAATGTTGGTATTTGAGAATACCATTGACGAAACAAACTCCGAATCGATACAGGACGCTTTTTTGTCGTTTCTTAACGATGTAGGAGCGGTTATAAATGGGATGAAAAACCTTTCAAATGTCAACGCGTATTTGCCGATACGCAGTATTTCAAAACACTCTGGGCCGTCTTGCGCTTCCGATGCAGAGGCAAACGTATCTGAAAATTACATACAAATTGCATTTATACTTGAGTGGTGAATCATGATCATGCGTTGGAAACTTACGTTCCCTGGAAAATCGCCGCGAGGAATGGCGCGCGCGTTTAAGGATTCTATTCCTTCTGCCATGGCTGAGGTTGGTAAAACGTGGGTTACAGAAATGCTACCGCAGCACTTCACGGAAAACGCGCAGTCTGTTTATAAATACAAGTTCCGTAGCAAGGCGTATAGGGCAAGAAAACTAAGGAAATATGGGCACAACAAGATGCTTGTTCTTACGGGCGAGCTAGAAAAGGACATTCTCGGCAGCTATAGGATCATTGCAAAAAAAAGTGGCGTTACGGTTCGCATGACTCCGCAAACAAAAACGCCTATTACGAAACAGAGGGCTAGAGAAATTACGACGATCCTTAAGCGCGAAATGGAAGTATTGGCGAAAGTTTCCTATTTGAAGTTTGTTGATGGAGTGAACAAAGCAAAAAACGACAAGATGGTTACGGAGTCTATGGCTTCGGCCATGCTATAGAAGGAGGCCATTATGGGATCGGCATATCGGTTGACTGGGGCGTATGTGAACAGTTCCGTTATCGGCGGAATCACAAATCAACAGTTGAGCCCAGGAGTACAAACACTAATACAGGGCGGAAGCGGTTCTGTAGAGCCCACGTGGGGCGGCGTGATGAAAATTATGCCGGTGCTATCCTTCACGACGGTGCATATTGCCCAGGCGCTTTCTGCTATTCCATTGATGACGGGGCGGTCAGGAACGAATGGACAATGTAAACTTGCGTTTGAAAATGTCGAAACCGGCGCGTATCTGACGTTGACGCCGTATAAATGGCTTGCTGTGATTCGGTCTATTGATGCGTCGCAGGACCAGGAAGCGTCTTGTAACGTTAGCATCATGGCTATAGGCGATACATCAAACGCGCCACTTGCTATTTCTACCACAGCATCCCCAATGACTAAGGTTGTTTCTGAAAAGTTCACGATTGGGCCGGTTGTCGTGAATGGGTCAATTTCGTATGAGACACAAAGTATCTCGATCGATCCGAGTATCGAAGAATCTATGTTGTCTGATTCCGGCGCGTTATGGCCAACATCTGGATACATACGGTCGAATAGAGAACCAAAGATCAGTGTTGCGACGCGCGACTTGAGTAAATCGCTTGCGTTGATGGCAACTACAAACGCTGGGCTTACACTTACCGGGATCGTCGCCTATTTCAGAAAGAAGGTTGAGGGAGGGGCGGGAAATGCTGCAAATAACGCAGGATCGCATATAGCGATATCTGGAACTAAAGGGGTTGCGTACATCTCCGATCTTTCCGGCGCGCATGGGAGCGAAAGCACATTGCAGGTTGACGCGTCGCTTGTGAATGATGGGATCAATAGCGCGCTATTGGTGTCCACGGCTGCTAGCATAGGATAACAGCATGAAAAACATATTCCTATATTTTTTCCCTGAAACTCCTTGTGTAACGAAAGATACACAGGCCGCTACCTATAAAAGGTTTGGGCTAGATCGCGTGCTTAATGGAACAGACGCGACATGCAGGGATATTAAGGGAGGACCTGGCGGTCGTGACGGCGTGCTGGTATGCGCAACATCAAAGCGTGTGTCGATGGATTCGCGTAATACAGCTTGTGCGTACGATCCGCAACGCCAAACGTGGATATGTTGCGGGAATTATTATCTAGGGTATTGGAACGACGCGAAGCCTACGCCCGATTCATTAGCACGTGAAGAACAGGTAGCGCATTATGGGAAAGTGTTGGGAGATGGTAACGAATGGTGTCTTGCCGCCGCAATATCACATAACGGAGCGGAGCAATTGCCGCGTATGGCAGCATGGGGTCCCGACGGCAAGTGGGTCAAGAAGGTAATCCCCGAATATGCGTCTTTATCGGCAAAAGCTAAGCGTGTTGCAGAAGATGTTTATGCGCACGGCGAAATCACTTTAGACGAAGACGAAGCGCTTAATTTTGCTGTTGAATGCTTGGCGCTAAACTATCACGTCGGAAAGTTCGAGGTTTCAGCGCTAGGAGTGTTTGCGCCATTTGAAACGATGGCTTCCTGGGTTATCTTTTGTTTTGTTGATTATCCCGAATATGTGAAGTGGAAAGTTTCACTGGGAAACGCCGAAACCCCGGCGGATACCGCTGGGGACAACACGTTAGATGGAAGCGCGGGCTAAGCGTTGGGTACGTTCCCACGTTTGCGGATGTGCAAATGTTGACGGAAGGAGATATCGATTATGTTTGAGCATCGCATTACATCGAAATGGTCAAGCGACGGCCGCGTTGTTGATGCTTCGGTAACGGCCTCTGCGGATGGTGAAGACAACCGGACGGTCGACGTAGCCAGTGACGCAGACAAAGCCCTGGTTGCGTTTGTCGCGGATGTTGAGCAAATCAAAAGCATTTTCATAATCGCGTCGCAGGACATGACGATTGACACGAATAGCGACATTGAGGCGGTCGATTCGATCGATCTTAAGGCGGATGTTCCTTTGATATGGCAGAGCGACAACGCTTATTTCGATTGCCCTTTCACGCAGGACATAACAAAGTTGTACGTAACGAATACGTCTAATCCTGCTACGGCAGCAACGCTAGAGATTCGCATGTTGATTGACTCTACCGAATAAGCGAGGGGTAATGGCTGACGTAGTTCTCAAAATAGACGCTGACTCTAGCAAGGCTGTATCCGAAACTGTGAGGCTAGAACAATCGCAGGATCGCGTGTCGCGAAGCACCAAAAGGGTTTCGGATGCTACAAGGGTCGCTAATCGCGAACAGGCACAGGCGTCACTTTTGGTGCGAAAAACAAACGAAATGTACACGTCGATGGTGGGGACTTTAACAAAGTTCGCTACAGCCGGATTTGCGGTTTCTGCGATAAAAAGTATAGCCGAATCGTATTCTGAGGCGATGCAGGTTATCGCGAGAAAAACATCGGAATCTTCCGGCATGGCGCAACAACTTGCCGTTCAACTTACAGGCAAGGGGATGAGTGCTAATCAAGCCAAAAACTATATCAGGATGGCGCAAACCTTAACTGCTAGTTTTGCTAGGCCGCAAGGCGAAGGAATGAATCTCGGCCAAGAGTTTCTTAGCACTACTGGCGACCCAAAGCGCACATTAGCATTGATGCGAGAAGCGCTAAAGGTTACAAGACTTGATGTTAATGCTGAAGATGTGCAAAGCATTTTTAGGTATGGGTTATCCCACGATCTCAGTTCCAAGCAAACATCAAACTTGTTTTTAGGTGTTGCGAGGCAATCGCCATTAAGCGCAAAAGATGTTGCGCCTCTTTTTGGCAGAGCGCTTGCTCCTTGGACAGACCCAGTCATGGGTGGCGCCGCATTAACAACATTGGCGAAGGGCGGAGCATACGGAAATAACCCAAGGATTTTAGCTGCTCAACTGAGAGGCGCCGCCGCAACGCTAAACCTTGATAATGAAACAACAAGGATGTTGGCAAAAAAAGCAAAGGGTGAAAACTTAGACTATGACACAATGACCGAAATGGATCGGTTAGGTTTTTTGAGAAAACAATTTAGTCCCGGCACGATACAAAAAGCAGACCTTCAGAAAATGAAGGTAACGGACGTGTCCGCTGTTTTTGGATTGACAGAACTGTTGAATAATTATGAGGATATGAAGAAGACGTATGAAAACCTACAGTCTTATAACCAAGACAACGCACCGAGTCTTGTCGATCAAATGATCAAAACGGCGGCAACGGCGAACCCGGAAGGGCTTCGTGCGTTTGAACTGAAACGGCAACAACAATTAGCCGACCTCGAAAAAACATTTGGGAGAAAGGCGCGAAAAGCGCAAGAGGGTCAGATATTACAAACGGCTGGAGGACGTGCGCTTAATTTAATAGGGGCGCAGTGGCTTGTTGATCAAGAAACAAATAAGCCCATTGGTCCTGCAAAGCTCATTCCGAAAATTTTTGCATCAAAAGATGATAAGTCCGCGATTGTAGATACTGTTAATATGATTGATCCATTTGAAAAGTCTACAGGACCGCTGTTAAGCGAAACGATGTCGGCCTTAACGGCGGCGCTTCAAGCAAATACCGAAGTCACAAAACAAAACACGAAAGCAACGACAAAAATTGTTCGCTTGCCCGGCGAGGCTCCAGTAATGAATTACAACGATGAAGAGATAGAGTAATGACTGCTCCGTTTATAAATGCTTTTGAATTCGCGCACATGGAATGCGTTTTACAGCTCCCGTTGGTTGTGTCTGAATTTCCAGAACCTACTCCAGGGACATGGGGCGTCGTGATTCGTCGAGCCGGACGGCGCGCAAGCCCGGTCGAGATAACGACCGTAACGCAATGTTCTAGTGCTGCCGATTTAGCGGCGGCGAAAGCGAATTACTCGAACCTAACCGGTTCTCTTGTTGTGATTGGCGATCCGATTGGGAACACGTTTTCGAACGTATACGTAATATCTGTTTCGTTTGTAGAAGAAAAGGCTGTCAACAACTTTATCGGCGGTCTTTATTCAATTTATGGAACCACTCACCTATTACGATGCGTGTGGAGTGTAATTTATCCGTACGGGGTAGCGTAATATGGCAGAGGTAGAGGTTTTAGCAAGGCAAACATCTCCGGAAACATTCACGATCTATTGGGGGGAACAGATCGGGGATATAGAGTATTACGTCTACATTGATGGCTTGCTTGTTGGAAAGACTACAGATTCTTCATTTGAGGTAAGAGTAGAAGAAAATGAATCTGTTGTTGTACAGGTTTTTGACGATGAAGAAGACGATCCCGATTACGCTATATCCGGACACGTAACGATTGGGTGGGAGTCATTCATAGGCGCTACTCGGTATGTCGTGAAAGAGTTTATTGGTGGAGAATGGACAGAGATCGCAACGATACTAGATGATGGCAGATTCTATTATTCGTGGCGCTCTAGGTTTTTGGAAGATTCTACAACGCACCAATTTTTAGTAACTCACATTGATGATTCCGGGATAGAAGGGGCGCCTTTGTATCTTCGCTGTGTTATGGCGAGACATCCAGACGTTCCGGCGTTTTCTGTTACATACGATACAGAAACACAAAAGGCGACAGTCCATGTATAGCGATCCAATACGTGGATATTTAGGTGGAGCTTCGGTAGACGGGGCTGGGCAGCACGATCCAATTGCAAGCGTCGGCGGTTTTTGTTCATCTGTGCCATGCGAGGGGTTATCGGCTAGACGTAGTGGTTTGTTGTTTGGCGTATCTATTGATTACGCGGCTTGCGCTAATGGCGTAGGCACGGGAATGCTTGAGGCAATATCCGGAAACGTGTTGCGGTGGACACCGCCGGGCGGGGCTGCTGGAGATAGCGTTACCGTGATGAACGGAGAGACAGCCGATATTTGCGGGTCAGACCCTTCTAAATTTGTAACCGTAACGCGCAAATCATCAATGAATATGGTTGGCATCGACCAGGTGTTTTTGGCAGAACAGTACAATAATGTAGTATCAATGGATGACGTGCCAACAGAGCTACAGGCGGACGGCGGAATAACTTATTCCACGTTGTTTTTGCGTAACGTTGGAGCAGTGGATATTTCTGGTTTTGTTGTATGGCCAAAGCAGCCAAATGTTCGCGTGGGAGTCGATCTGCCGATTGTTGCTTTGTCCAATGCTCTTCCGGAAGAACCTCCTATATCTGTAACGTGGTCTACCGGCAATGATGAAAGCGGCGGTGTTGTTATCCCCAAAATACCTAACGGGTTTTCTGTTCCTGTCTGGATAGAGCGAACGATTGAATCACAAGCGCAAGCATCCCCATGCGAGCGCGTGGACGTAGAATACAAGCACGGAGCGCCGCCATTGCCCGCTGTTGACACATCCGGGATTACAATTACAGAAGCTGGTTGTGGCGGAGGCGGATATAAAAACTTTAGGTTCTCGTACTACTCTAGCAGTACTGGCAGAGAGAGCCAAGCGGGGCCAATACTGAAAAGCCCGGATGTTGTGTCGAGTGGCTTCTACATAAACAATATTCCGTTTTCGTCTGATCCAATAGTGGACAAGGTGAAGGTGTACGCTACGCCGTATCAGTATAAGGACGGCGGCGAAATGGCGCTTGATTCTATTGTTGACAACATCGATGCCGGCGGCGGAAAACTTGCCCCGGTTTTATCGTGGGAGCAGGGCCCGTCTGGGCCTGCGTTTGTAGAATACCTAGCAGACTGGACAGAGTACAACGGATGCTTTTCCGGTTTGTATCGCGTGGAAAACGAGGAACTTGTTGGCTATCGTCTTTATCTCGGCATTGATGGCGCTCCCGATTTTACGCAAGAGGCGCACGCGGTATTCACTGGCGAATCGTATGAAATCGATGGGATAAGCGAAGACGCAGAATATCACGTTGTGGTTCGGGCGAGAAACAAATACGGTCTTGAATCTCAAAACACAAAAGCGGAGATTTTGCGGTTTGGCGCTACGAAACCTACCGCGCCTGAATTATTGAAGGTTGGAAATGACGCAAACGGAAACCCTGTTATTTCTGGAATCTATAATGCAATACCAGATAAACAGGATAGGGCCGATACGTTTTTGGTGTATCTAGATTCTACAGGCGCGGAACCCAACCCCGAAACAGATGCGCCCGTGCATACATTATCGATGCTTAACGCACCCATAGATGTTTTACAGAATGCGGTTATTCCTGTTGCGTTACCTGATGGGGCTGTTATCAAGTCCGTCATTCGCGCGTCCAATACAGCAGGAGACGATCCAATAGATTCTGATAGTTCAGATGTTATAACGCATACAATATCCACTATAGGCGCAGACAGGCCGCGAGGGCATGGATTCTATTCTCGGATAAAGTCGCAAGCGCGCACGGCGCAGGGTTGGAATTTTGAGCAGCAAGTTTTCGATGCTGATAAAGGAATTTTGTTCGATCCAAATATTGGTGTAGTAGACTTCTGGTGTGGTGTTGATTTAGTATGGAGATGTGTATGGGATAGCGGAAACGCGGACAGCTGCAAAATATACATGCCGTCCGATTGGGGTTTGCGAGGAAGGCCGCTTGTTGCTGGCGTGGGCAATGCATCTCCAGTTGAAGTTGCGGCTTGGGAAGAGTCCGATAAAACCGTATATATTACGATCTACAGTGGAATGGAGCGATGCATCAAGTTGGACGTGATCGAAAAGGTAATGTACGCGTCGTTTACTCAACTACGCGAACATGTGAACTATACAGCCAGGACTCCTGTATATCAGCGGGCCGATTCTGTAGCGTTTCAGATTTTTGATCCTTCGTCCGAGGATTGGGTTACGTATGCGGAGGCTAACGGCGGATCGTTTTGCATGAATTGTCCTATGTCGCAACGCCTCACACAAGAGGAGATATTGTCACTATGAAAACAATCAAGCGCATTCCGATGCCTGTTTTTGTTGCGTTATTTCTTGTTGCTGGAATTGGGATTAACGCGGTGATTGCGCGCGCAACAGGAAGCCAAAACGAATTTGGAGACACAATATTTTATGGCGACGTGACATTTGAAGATAGTTCGGGGAACACATGGACTATATCGCGCGGTGGCGGGCTTGCGATTGACCAATTTGATCGTGGGTTTGTGTTTAATTCGCGCCCGATCTACATTCCTGCTGATACGGCGTTGCCTATTAATATCAACCGTGTGTTATACGTTCCTGGGCTTTCCGTTGGAACAGCCGACGCTGAGGTTTCTGGAACATTTAACATGCGCGGAGCCGCGAACGCAGAGGGTGCGCTTACGGCAAAGGCCGGACTATCAGTCTACCCGTCAACTACCGCTGGGGCAAAATTCGAAATCACCGAGGGAGTCGCGCCGAGCTCGCCGGCAAACGGATCGATATGGACAACGATCGCTGGGCTGTTCACGAAATCTACTAATGGCGGAACCGTTGGGCCGTTGATTGGCGCCGCGCAGGTTAATACGATTCTTGCATCTCCCCCTGCGATAGGCAGCACGGCTCCGGCGGCTGGCTCGTTCACCGACGTTGTGTTGAGCGGAGATATCGATGTGAACGGCAATGATATCCGCACCACTGGCGCGACCAACATCACGAGTAATAACAGTACAGGCGGACACATCACGCTCACGCCGAGGTCTGGATATAACGTAATTGTCAATTCGACAAGTCCGCGCTTTGGAACGGCATCAGATACGTTTGCTGGATTCTCTCTTTACGGGGGCGGCGGGACCGCCGGAAAACTTCGCGTTCGAGAAATCTATTATAGCACTAGCGGTAGTTGGCAATGGCAAAACCTCACAGATGCCGCAAACTATGACACAACGAGAATGACGCTCGATGGCAGCGGAAATCTCGTGTTGACCGGGTCGCTCACGTGCGACGGAACTGTTGCGACGTCGGCATCGAGCGCGAACGTGTTCAATTCTCCCACAACAATCAACGCGTTCACGGCATCCACATCAACCACCATTGGCGCGACAAATGGCGCGATTGCATTAAGGGGAGCGGTCACGCCTAGCAACCTGATTCTTTCGGCGGCGGCTCCGGCATCGAATACCGCAACAGGGGTCGCGGGAGAAGTCCGGTATGACGGCGAATTCATCTATAAATGCGTCGCGACCAATACATGGGCGCGCGCGGCGCTCTCGGCATCGACAGTATGGCCATAATGGCTAAGGAGGACAGGATCATGAAACGGTTGTTTTTGGTGTGTTGCGTCGTTGTTGCGCTGTCTGTGTCTGCAACGAGCATGTCTATCTGGAACGGGAAGTTTTTGGACCCTGAACGTGTCGTGGCTGAGATGGCCGCAAATCCGCGAAGCGTAGCGTTGTGGATGGAGTCAAACTTTACCGATGCCCAATGTCGCGCGCTTGAGGTTGGTCTTTTCCAACACAAAAACGAAAACGACGCGCTGATTGCGGCACAACGGGCGCGGATTGAAGTGACGCGTGCCGGTATTGACGCGAAGGTGATTGCCGAGATTGACAAGGCGATCGCGGATATCAAGGCCGCAATCGAGGCGAAGGCCCCGGCATTAATTGAAGAGATAAAAGGAAAGTGATGAAAACAGCGCAGATAATAAGCGGCGATCTTCTTATGCTTTCGATTGCTCTTATTGCCGCGCTGTTTGTTATAGACAACCCAGACGTGCAAATACTGATGATTGTCTGCTGGATGGTATCATCGTTTTGGTGCTGTATTATGAAGGTCTCTAAACAGTGATTTCTATTTCGACACAAGAGCCGGATCGTATTTATAACACGCCATATATAACGGCGTGGGTATCTCCTACGTGGGATGGCGTGCCGGTATATGTGCCGAATCTTCAGCCTATGACGGCTACTCAATCCGTTTTTCCGTCTATATCTGAAGCTAGTTTTCTGTGGCTGTGCGGAGACATTTTGTATCCTAATGTTGGAAGTTTCGCGACCTATACGCCGTTGCAATTGGCAGGGGCATATGTCGAGATACGCGCCTATTCTGAGTACGGATCAGAGGTTGTCTGGACCGGGGTATTCGCGGCAGAGTCAAACATGGTTACCGGAATAGCACAGGGGAATCAAACTCTTGTCGCGTACGGTATCGAGTATTTGCTTGATACGTGCGGTCGTATTGACGGCGCCTGGGTGGACGATCCGCCTGGATGGGTGAGCTCTCCTATCCCGTTTAATCGCGCGGCGTATCGCGGCGCTAGTGTGTTGGGCAATCGGTCTACGTTGCGTAACGAAGATGGTGGTTATAGATTTTCCAAGGATGGCGCATCATGGACCAATCTTGACATTTTAGATTACGCGCTACGGCACCACTTGTACACGCCATACTCGATCACGCTCGACGGCCAATATGACGTGCTTGATAGCATTGTTGAGATACACGATTTCGACGGAGCAAGCATTAAGGAGTGCATCAATACACTGATATCTTATCGGCGAGGCGTTGGCGCGTACATGAGGGTTGACGGCATAGGATCGTCGCCGAGGTTGCGCGTCTTCTCGTTATTGACGGAAGAGATCAATTTGGGGGATTACGTTATTCCTGCGAATAATCAGCGGGTTTATCTAAATACTATATCTCCATTTTCTCATGCAACTATTACAGAATCCACTGCTAAGCAGTTTACCGACATAATGGTTACTGGTGAACCGATTAAAGTGGCGCTAACGTGCTATTTCCCGTCCGGGGAAGAAGCCCTAGATGCTACGCGCGCGCTATTAGAGCCGTGCTGGACAAGCGAAGAAGAAGTGGCTTATGAATCTGCTACAGATACGGAACGCGCAGAGAAAAAGTTTGATCACGTTTTTACGCGGTTCAAAGTGATGGATTCGTGGGATCGCGCAGGGGCTTCTCCATTAGTGCCTGGAGACGGAACCGTTGACATCGATGGGGCTGGCGCTTATTTTAACGCGTTCCATTCATTTGAGAGGTTTCTGCCTTGGGAGGAACCTTATCAGTCATGGTCTGATAGGGCGGAAAAAAACTTCGACGTTCCGTTTGGCGTTGTGCTTGTGGGGGAAAAATACTACATGATGCACAAACTAGGCGAAGTGAACGAAGAAGAGCTGGAGTTTAAGGGCGGATCGATTTCTCTTTCCGTTGCCGACAACACGTTGGGGCTGTCTATAGGGGCATCCCCTAATCACGTTATGGCCAAAAACCATTGGGACGCGGAAGCGGAAGAATCAAGGACCGAGCCAGTATTAGATTACGAGAAAACAGCATACACGGTTTGTCTTACGACGGACCAGGCCCTACGCATTTTAGCGAAGGTTTCATCACAGCCGGGCGTCAATAAGATACTTTACCTGAAAAGTCCAGGAGCAGAATACTGGTATGCTAAAGCTGATACAATTTATGATGTTGTTGACGGCGATGTTGTGTATTTTGAACAAGCGCATCCAACGCGAGTTATACGCGACGATTCGGATCGCATAAAAAACAAAGCGTTTCTTGCTGCTGCCTGGTACTCGACGCCCAGAACAACGATCGTATTTACCGTTGACAAGTTGGTGCGCTTGTATGAGCCCGGATCAATGGTAGTGTCTACAAACGATATCTTTGGTCAACGTCTTGTCGGAACTCCCGTAACGGAGCGGTCCTGGAATTTTTCAACCCAAACATGCGACATGAAAACCGGATACATAGAGATCGACATGTCGGAACCCACGGCGCGCCGTGCTTTTTCGCGCCGTAAGGGAGGCCGTAGATAATGGATAGGGAAACACAACGGAGACTCCTGGAAATAGATGACCGTGTTACAAAGGTAGAACAGCGGATAAACAATATACCGGTAAGATTTGCTGCTGGCGGCGGCGGTGGTTTTGGCGGCGGTGGGTTTGATATTGATGAGGTAGAAACGCTTCCCCCTGTTCCTACTGTGTCGTTTCGTTTCGTGATAGGTGTCACTTCACGCAATCTATGGTTTTCTGCATCGTCATTAACGCGTTGGTATCCGATGATTTTTGCTTCTGGAAACCTTGACACAGGGTTTGGTTTTGGGGCGCCAGGGGATAATGCCTAATGTCGTGGTCAACTGCAACAGAAGACCTACAGGGATGCAGCGTGTACGAGATAGTGCAGGCTGTTGTAGAGTTGATGTTCGCCGTAAATGAACGCGAACAGTTGGCTGGAGCGCCCATTACGGAATGGTTGCTAAAACCAAAGTCACCATCCTATGCTTATGCTCCGCCGAGCCCGACGTTCTTCGATTATGTTACGTTCCCAACAATAACGGATTTTGATGGGCTTCCACTCAACGCGACGATCGGATATAGGACAATACTAGATGGTGGAATACAAACTGGGTCATTGTTTCGCGCCATATACGATCTTATGTTGTCGCACGGCTACGTAGATTCAGAGTGGAAACAATACGACGATATAGCGGAATTGTGTAGCGAGATAGGCGATTCTGTAGCCGTTCCTTTTTCATTGATTAGGAACATGCCTACTGATGCTGATGACTACGGCAAATATAGCACCGACAGGATCGAGTCTACAACGCTATTCAACATCAACCGCGCGCATAGCGATATAGTGATAGATTCTATCTCCTTTTCATCTGGAGAGCATGTTGTTGTTGGGTCTGGCTTTTTGGCATCTAACCATGTTTACGTTGGCGGCGTCGAGATAACGGATATCATCGAAAAAACAGACACAATTATTCGGTTTAATGTCGACGATCTTTCTAGTGATGGAATATTCATGGATACCGATCCTATTGTGTCTTTTGATGTGTTTTGCGGATCAAGAAAAACGGCTGCAATAGAACCCCCATTTTCAGACAAACCAATAATCACGTATTACTCTAGAAATGTAATACAGCCAGAATACCTTAAGTCAATCGCTATTGACGGATACAGGCTTGGAGGAACAGAACTGGGCGCCCCTACCGTTACGGTTGGCGGCGTTGCGTGCACAATAAACCAACACTCCTATACTCGAGTGGTGTGCACGGTTCCTGAGTTGACTGGCGGTTTGCATGATATTGTTCTTGCTACCTCCGAGGGTGTTGCTACAATAACAGATGCAATACACTACGTTACGGAAGATAGTCCACTTGAGCCGTTCGCAATAACCGACATTTCCCCGCCATATTTGAGATATGGAGTTGCTGGTCAATTTATCAAGATAACAGGGACTGGTCTATACTCATTCATAAAGGCGAACGAGAACGACATCCCTGTCAACATGTCGATTAACGGAGTTGGTCTTCGGACTCTATTTGTGCGCCCTCACGAGATGGTTGTTTCTGCTGTTGATCTGCAAGATGGCCACTATGTACCGGATTATTCCGACCCATATATATGTGAGATAACCAATTATGTGCGACACATGCTAGACGTAACAAAGATTATCAAGTTGCGAAATATCCTAGACAACTTCACGCGAAGAGTGATCGCCGTGACTCCGTCTGATATGGAATCTGTATTTCATGCTGCACAAGGGCCGGAAATAGCCGGAACATCTCCCCCGTACTATGAGTATAATATGCAGTGGCCGCATTCTGCCGATATGTGGGCCGGGTTATGGGCTGAAGCGATTGAGTCTACGGGAACAGAGTTTGACCCTGAAACAGGGACGCCTAAACCATTGCCGACAACGCACGATTATGCATTGGGACAGTTGCGATGGTTGCTAACGATACAATATCTGTGGTACCAACTTTATGGTCAATTGGCTATATCGGGTTGGCCTTGGTGTAGCATTATAGGACCGAAACTACACTATCAGATTGACTTATCGGCATTGCCAGAAGCGGCGATTGTAGAGAGGGCCTGGGTAACATATAATGCTGGGTGGATCGCAGAACATCCCAATACCGGGTGGCCCAAAAATACGCCGATAAACGACATATCGTGCTACGACTCGTTTGGAAACGAGATAGTGATAGACAAGAACACCGAAGGCTTGCTTGATAATACTATAGAAATAGTAGGCCCGGATTTGTCATGTGGCGAGTCTAATGCATGCTGGTTTTCTCTTGGCGATCCTGATGGGTTTCCAGAAACCCTACCGTTTAGCATAGTCGAAAACGATTACAAACAGGATTGCTGTGCTAGTATTATGGTGTCTGGCGATATTCGTTTGGCTGTGAATTACGCAGGCGCTTTAACGTACGGATAGGAGGCTGATTTAATGGGAGCGCAAAAC
>ERZ795049.3508-NODE-3508-length-16540-cov-5.415165_pt1 | contig 16540 bp, 9 predicted proteins | sample MGYA00375133_ERZ795049 | MGnify/ENA primary metagenome ERZ795049 (study PRJEB30178, sample SAMN05720147) | activated sludge metagenome | isolation source: anaerobic digester from wastewater treatment plant | place: Japan | collected 2015-04-20 ...
TACGGTAACTACGGCTAATAGTGGACATGATGCATTGGCATTGTGCAAAAAAGAAACGTACGATATTGCTTTCTTAGACGAAAATATGCCAGGATTAAGCGGTCTTGAAACCTTGTCAGAGATAAAAAAAATGCAACCAGCATTGCCTATTATCATGATAACGAAAAATGAGGAAGAGGATATTATGGAGCAGGCAATTGGGAAAAAAATTGCAGATTACTTAATAAAGCCTGTTAATCCCAACCAAATTGTGATGGCAATTAAAAAATGTTTGCATTCCAAACAATTAATTTCAGATAAAGTAACGAGTTCATACCAGTCTGCTTTTACCCAAATCGGTATGGAGATAAATGATACGTATACATTCGAAGATTGGAAAAAGGTTTACAAACATTTAGTGTATTGGGAGTTGGAGCTAGAGCATGCAGATAATCAGATGGATTCGTTGCTGATGATGCAAAAGAATGAAGCCAATGCAAATTTTACAAAGTATATTAGAAAGAATTACACATCGTGGTTCGAACCCAATGACGATAAACCTTTGATGAGTCCAGATATTTTTAAATCGAAGGTTTTTCCATTCCTAGACAAAGGAGAAAAGGTGTGCTTTGTGGTCATTGATAATTTGCGTTTCGATCAGTGGAAAGTATTGCAAAAAGAATTGTCTCAATGGTTTTACACTGCAGATGATGATTTGTATTGTGGTATTTTACCTACTGCTACTCAATATGCACGAAATGCAATTTTTGCGGGATTAATGCCTTTGCAGATTCAAAAAATGTTTCCCCACTATTGGATAGAAGAGGAGGATGAGGAGGGGAAAAATATGAAGGAAGAAGAGTTGTTACAAACGCAACTTGATAGATTTAGAAAAAAATACAGTTTTTCGTATCATAAGATTAATACTTCGCAAGCTGGGGAGAAATTGAACGAACAGATTCATCAGTATTTGGCAAATGATTTGAATGTGGTGGTATTTAATTTTATTGATATGTTATCGCATGTGCGTACCGAATCCAAAATTTTTAGAGAGTTGGTGCCCGATGAGGCTGCATATCGGTCGCTTATTTTATCGTGGTTCAAACATTCTTCTACCAATGATTTTTTTAAAATATTAGCAGAAAAGGGTATTAAAGTAGTCCTTACGACCGACCATGGTACTATACGTGCAAAAAATCCGATTAAAGTGGTAGGAGATAAGAATACAAATACGAATTTACGCTACAAAGTAGGAAAAAATTTAAGCTACAACAAAAAAGAGGTATTTCCTATAACCCAACCAGAACTCATTGGGTTGCCTAGTCCCAATATCAGTTCTCATTATATTTTTGCTACGCAAGAAGATTTTTTTGCCTATCCGAATAACTATAATTATTACGTCAGTTATTACAAAGATACGTTTCAACATGGTGGTATTTCTTTGGAAGAAATGCTCATTCCAATTGCGGTATTAGAACCTAAACGAAAATAACGATGAACACGATTCCTCCATTTTTAAAAAAAGGCGATACTATTGCTATTATATCCCCATCAGGTGTTGTGGACGCTAGTTTCGTGTATGCTGCTCAAGAGGTGTTAGAAAAGTGGGGATACAAAGTGGTTCTTGGTAAGCATTGTTTAGCTCAGGACGGTCGTTTTGCTGGAACAGATAGCCAACGCTTATCTGACCTTTATTGGGCTTTTACCAATGTAGATATTAACGCTGTTTTATGCAGTAGAGGTGGATATGGACTGATTCGTATCTTGTCGAAGTTGCAAGAGACGGAATTGTTTAACCAACCAAAATTATTAGTAGGATATAGCGATATTACCGTTCTACACAATCTGTTGGCAAAGAATAGTATCAGTTCGGTGCATGCACCTATGGCGAAACATATAGCTGAAAATCCAGATGATGAGACGAGTACATTCCTGTGTAATACGCTCGCAGGAGTCTTGCCATCGTTTTCAATTCCATCTCATGCATGTAACAGAAATGGCAATGTGAAGGGAAAATTGCTTGGAGGAAACTTGTCAGTGCTCTATAGTTTGCGTGGTACACCATTCGATTTGGATTATACTGATAGCATTTTAGTAATTGAAGATATTGGCGAGCGTTTGTATCATTTGGATAGAATGCTTACTAATTTCAAGCTAGGAGGTGTTTTTGATAAAATTAAAGGCTTGGTTGTGGGTCAGTTTTCCGATATGCCGAGCGATGAGTTGTTCCCATATTCTCCATACGAAATCATTCAACGGGCAGTAGCGGAGTATGATTTTCCTGTATGTTGCGATTTTCCTATTGGTCATGTACAAGGTAATTACCCTGTATTATTGGGTGCTGAGTACGAATTATCTATTCAATCAACTAACACATATTTGCGTCCGTTATGTTAAAAGCAATGTTTGCTCATATTTCTGCTTGGAAACAATTTGTGGTGGTGGTGTTTCTACTTTTAGTTGCTTTTTTTCTTAGTTCTACATTATTTTATGTGATAGCTAGCATGGGAGGTGTTAGTCAGACTTTTTCGTCGGACATTAACTGGTTACGATTTTTGCAAGCCTTTCAGTCTTTGATGGTTTTTGTGCTTGTACCGATTGTTGCAGGGAGAATGTTTAGCTTCAATATAAAATCATATTATATTTTTCGGAAGCCTACTACTGCTCAAATCTTATGGGTTATTGTGTTGATGAGTTCGCTTATACCGCTTATTAATATTAGTTTGCAACTCAACAAATTAGTTGTTTTTCCAGAATCAATGCAGTCATTATATACGTGGATGTTGCAGTTAGAACAACAAGCGACGGACGTGTTGCAGTTTTTCTTCTCTGACACCAGTGTTCTTGGATTGGTATTCTCTTTGTTTATTATTGCGGTCATTCCAGCTATTGGCGAAGAATTAGTGTTTAGAGGCTTATTGCAAAAAATTCTTACGCAGTGCACAAAAAATGCTCATATTGGTATTTGGATAAGTGCGTTTTTGTTTAGTTTTATTCATTTTCAGTTTTTTGGATTTTTGCCCCGTATGTTATTGGGAGCCTTTTTTGGCTATTTATTCCTATGGAGTGGAAATTTGCTAATTCCTATGGTGGCTCATTTTGTAAATAATGCTATTGGGGTAACAATGTATTGGTTGTATTATAGAAATAGCATAGATATAAATATTGATACTATTGGTGTAGAAGAGCACAGTATGATACTAACAATATTCTCGATTATCTTTGTTGGTTTGTTGTTTTATTTCTCTCCTTTTCGCACGAAAAATCCAGTTACGTAGAAATATTATTCCACAGAGTTTAAAATTTTTTTTCGTGTATTTTCGTAACAAAAACATTACACAGATAGACACAGAGGATTCACAGAGATAGGTAATTTATTAAAAATATAACGCTATTTGCGTGGTAATATGTTGCTCCTACGGAGTTTGCATTACCCAATCTGTGCTTATGCTATTATTATTTCGCTCCGCTGGAGCTGGGTTTTACTTATTTTCAAGCAAAAATCGCTATTTCTCATGCCCCGTTAGGGGCTACATATTAATAGAAAAAACATATCAATATAAAGAGAGCTCCAGCGGAGCGGAATAGATATCTTTGTTTGATTTTCTCTAGGTTATAGTTATCGTACTGAGTTGTAAATCTTTGTTCGTGTTCTTCGTCAAAGATTTTTACACGAAGTTCCACAGAGGATTCACAGAGTGGCACGGAGGTTTAAATTTTTTACTTCGTGTATCTTCGTGAAAGAATTTTTACACAGAGACTTGATTAAAAAAAGCCCCGAAAACTTTTTGCAGTAATCGGGGCTTTGGTGTATCAGTATTTTCTTATCTACAGAAATATTTTGGAATACAGAAAGAATATCCAAGCATTATTTCGTGCGAACCGTAGCTATGCGTTACCAAGTTATTTAAGTCTAGGCCAAATGAGTATCCTAATTGGAATTTGCCGAAACGTACACCACCCATTGGCATTAGCATAAGACTTTGTCCATTATCGCGGTCGAAACTGTGACGATACGATGCTTGAATCCAATAACCAAAATCTCTATCTACTTCTTGACCAAATTTTAAATTGATATCCCCTCCAATATTCCCATATTGATTTGCCTTTAGCATAATAGATGGTTCGATGAAAGCATCATAATCTAGTTCAAAGGCATTTCCTAAGAAAAAGAATCCTGTAAATGGAGCAGGCACTTCTTTATCACCAAAAATATCGGGTGTTGTTGGGATTAAATTTGTAAGAGATAGACCAGTAAAGAAACCATATGATTTAAAGTAAACACCAAAATTAGCATTTGGCGCAAGTCCATCAGGATTGGCAAAAGCATTATCCCCTTGTGTGCTAGGGTCGTCCAATAATTCTTGGTTAATGCTAAAATAATTCAATTTAAATGATACCCCAAATGATAGCTGTCTATCTAGGGATACATTTTGACGATATCTACGACCGTCACTTAATGGGATGTGATAGGCAAATGTAGCTTGCCCTCCTATTCTATTTGAATATCCATTACGGTCATTATACAAAAATGCCCCTATTCCTATTCTGTCCAATGCCCTAGTACGGAAACTTAATGTTTGTGTCATAGGGAATTCATTCATCCCTACCCATTGAAATTTATTTGTTAGCATAAAATGTGAACAAGGCTCAGCACCAGCCAATGCGGGATTAGCTAAATAATAATTAAAATGGTATTGGTTGTACACGATTTCTTCTTGTGCTGACAAGGATACAATACTTGTCAAACTTAGAATCGCAATAACTAGATATTTTTTCATATGTTCAGATTAAAAATAGGTCTCTTTCGTTTTCTAAAAAATATTTATGTGCCAAAGATACAATTTTCATTGATATTTCTATTATCTTTTTAGCGTAAAATGTCCCGTGTATTGTTTTCTTACTTCTTCTAAAGTAATTAAGTACCAATAGTCTGTGCTTGGTAATGGATGTCCAAGATAATTACCGTCCCATTGGAATGGATGATAATTAACTTCGCCATCTGCATGGAATTGTCCTGAACGCACTTCGTAAATTAACTTGCCAAAACGGTCAAATATTTGTACAATATACGATGGATAAACGTTTAAGTTCTCTATTGTCCAATAATCATTTACACCATCATCGTTGGGTGTAAAGAATTTTGCTGGGAATATTGGAATAGGTGTTACTTCAAACGGCCTTGATGTTTTGCAATTATTCATATCAACAACATATAGTATGTGCCCACCTATGCTTACATCATGTAGCACATTATGTGTTATGAAATCTCTATTGTTAATAGAATAGGAATAAGGAGGTAAGCCATTTTCCACATAAGCAGTTACTTCTCTCACATTGGTTTCTTCAATGTTGGTAATTACAGGAAGAGGAACAACAGTTACTGTCGTTTCTGTTACATCAGAGCAAGTTCCTCGTGTAATTTCTACCGAATATACAGTAGTAACACTTGGCGATGCTATTGGATTGCTTATATTTGGATTGTTTAATCCAGTAGCTGGAGTCCAGCGATAGGTTGTACCTCCAGTAGCAACGAGTTGCGTGTTGTCTCCCACACAGATGGTAGTAGGGGCAGATATGCTTGCTGTAATTGGAGCGTCGACTGTTACTGTTACTTGACGCGTTGCTGTACATACTCCCATAACTACAGCAGTATAAGTAGTGGTGGTGGTTGGTGTTACGTCTATCGTAGGTTCCATTCCAATAATACCTAAGCTAGTAAATATCTCTTCAAAAAAGCTTTCATCTATTAAAGGTAATTCATCTTCATTTGTAAGGTCATCATCCTCTACAACTGGGTTCTCTGTGCCATTTCCATCAGAAACTATGTCATCTAATGATGAGAACATCATATTCATCAAAGCCTCTAAAAGGTTAGTCGTTTCACCCACGAAAGCATCTTTAAATGCATTCATAAAATCATCAGCATTTATGTCTCCTTCAATCCAAAATGTAACAGCTTCTTCTGGATAATTACTCATAGTAAGAGTTGTAGTAGAACCTGCACAAATTGTAATGTCGTTACTTACATCAAAATTCAAAGGAGGTTCAACTCTCACAGTAACTTCATTGCTCACACGTGTACATTCTCCATTAATAGCTGTTTTGCGATAAGTCGTAGTTACTTCAGGTGCAATGCCGGTTAAGTTTTTGCTTGTTTGGCTCATGGTTGTCCAGTTGCCTGTTCCTACACGAGACTCCCACACATAACTAGCAGCATTTTCTGTGTTGATATCTTCTATATTTATCGTTCCTCCTAAGCAGATAACATCACTCGAAATTTCTAATTCGGGTGTTATAGGAGTACTAACGGTAATTGTAATAGTACCATCTCCATCACAAGAGCCTCCTTGTAGTTCTACTGTATACACTGTATTTGCAGTTAAATCTTGTCCAGTAATCGTTGTTCCTGTTTCTGTCATCTCTACACCATCTTTTTTCCACAATAATGTTTCGCCAGTGTTTAGGGTAATTTGGGCAGTTAAATCTACTAAATCGCCAGCGCAAATTGCATTTTTGGTAGCAGAAGAGATAATTGGTATATTTACTTCTGTACCAACTGCTATGGTTACTGTTTTTGGTGTTTGGCAAATACCATTATTAATTACCAAGCGGTATGTAACATTACCTTGAGTCGTGCCAACAGAGTTGTCTTGATGTGTAATGCTTGTTTCATTTGTTAATGTTCCAGAGCCAACTGGGGTAGTACTAGTCCCCTTGTACCAGGCATAGGTACTTCCATTTTCGTCGGTAGTAATATCAGCTCTTAGTGTAGCTGATGGAGCACTCACACACACCATGGTAGGAGCAGTAAGCGTAAAATCAGGCAAAGCTTTGACTTGGTACCTCACTGTATCTCTGAAGTCACAACCAGTAGGGTCAGTGCCATCTATGATTAGTTCGCCTTGACCAACAGTAGCAGGTACAGTATACGTATTGCCTGTTCCTAAAAATGATTCATCACTCATTGCTTTCCATGTGATAGCGGCTGTAGCTGGAAATTTATTGATTACAGTAAAGGTGCGTTCAGCATCTGTTGAATTGGTACACACATTAATTTCCGTTTTATCTACCGTAAATGCAACACTTGGTTTAATGTTGATAGTAACAGCTGTACGTGTACTTTCGCAATAAGTCGTAGTGCCTTGATCTGCCAGTTGGTTTGTTACATAAAGAGTGGTAGAGCCAACTGTTGTCCAATCAAATGTGGTAGTAGTAAGTGCTGTCCCTCCAGTATCTTGTGTGTACCATCTAAGTTGTGTTGTATCACTGGTTACCAAAGTGGCTAAGGTACCTGTTCCAGTTAATGGGCATTCGTCGTAATTAGTTACTGATGGAGGAGGTGTTGCCGTACAAGGCTTTTCCATTGTTAACCATAATGTGTCAGAAACTGCAGAAATTTGTCCGCAACCAGTTTTAAGAATCTTAGGATTAGCTGCCCTTTCTTCTGCTGTTTTTTGGTAAGCTGCTACAAATGCTCTATAGTTATATTTTTTATCTTTATACTTATCTAGTGTGATATCTACATCCACATAGTCGTTGGGCCCGCTATAAATATTTGTCCAATCACTTGTTCCATCGAGAGACTCTTGTATTACATACCAAGGAGTTGCGAAAAACTCGGTAAGGTCGTAAGGAGCCCATACATATACCCTCTCTGTATTTTCTGCTAAAAATGTTTGATCCTTTTTAGTATATTCTGCATTTGAGAATACTTGTATTTCAGGAGAGCAGGTACTAAAGGTGATATCGTCAATGGCAATGTCATTACCAATAACCTTTAATGTACCATCCTTCTCTTTTATAGCATACGGTTTAGAGTCTAAGTTGTTGAATAGTTGTACTTTTACACTGGAAAATCCTTGAGAATTAAACGACCCTCCTTTTTCTACCCAGTTGGTGCTTGAGGGTAAGTCTCCTGATTCAACCTTTATTAATTGTGTAGTACAATCGGTTCCATTACAGCCAAATACCCTGAATCCAACATTAACAGGGGCTCTTGTTTGTCCGTTCTCGGTTGTAGCATTCGCAACGAAAGCAGAAAAGTCGTAAATCGTGTTGGGACATAAATCCGTAAATGTTTGTTCGTAGAATACCTCAGGATCCACATTAGCATTAACCAACAAAAATCCATCTGAGGTTCCTTTGTCTGTTCCTGCTGCAGTAGATAGCGATTTTGAATTACCTGTTAAACCTCTATCTTGCCAATAGGTACATCCATCAACACTGGTGCTCTTAACAACAGCATATCGACCTTCAATAATATTTCCTGTACTTGCATATAGATAGGTACCAGTTGTAGCGTTTCCCGATATCATGGTTGGTGTTTTGTCTGTACGGGCTCCTAAATTTGTGCCTGAAAAAGTAAATCGCTCTGCTGCAAGGATTGCTCTCTCACCCGCTACTGCACAACATACTACTGGACGGACTGTTATAGCTGGTAGTGTGGTGGCACCCGCTGTTACTTTGTAGCGTGTTTCGGTAGTAGGCAATACTGAGATAACTTTCGTTGTTTGAGGGATGGTTGTCCAAGTTAGACCCGCATCTTCAGATTGTTGCCATGTGTAAGAAGTAGCAGTAACACCTTTTGCAATTAATTGATTTTCGTTACCTGCACATACTTTTTCTCCGTTTTCTGATACAATTTTTTCAGAAGAGCATCCGATAACTTCAATAGAGGTTATATCTATATAGGTACATGAACTTGAATGATCGGCAACCAGAGAGAACGATTGTTTTGTTGTTGTGGGAGTGAAATTTATTTCTAATGGTTGAGAGAATTCGTTTGGGAAATTCTCATTTTCTTTATTTATTGATGCAAGAGTATTGTTCCCTGATTTTAGCATTAAATTTACCCGATGAGTATTGTCTCCTGAGCAACCAACAATTTTTCTTACAGTAACATTTATTTTAATTTTATATACCTTATTAGGTATTAAATCAATTAAATTATAAGTAAAGATACCAACGTTGCCTCCTGATTTTGGACGAAAAGAGGCTTTATTTCCACTTATTGTATATTCGTTTAAATCAGGCGTATTCACATTTTTAAAAGCAAAACCAGTGGTTAAAACTTCTGAGGATGGATCTCCTAAACGGATTTGATCCATGTTGTAATTGGCAGAAGTTACCCCTGTTTTTGGTTGAAACGTGGTGCCACTAAACTGAGTTGGACAACTTTGGGCATACAGATGAGAGGTAAACAAAGAGGATACAAAAATAACGAGAAAAATAGCAAACTTTTTCATAGCAAGTCTATATTAAATATAAGGTTATTAAGGCTTATTCACACAAAAAGCCCTCAAAAATACAAAATCTATTCTGAAATAAAAAAAATAGTTAAGTATTTAACTAAAAAAATGCTATTTTTATTGTGTAAGGGGAGGAGAATGCTTAGTGATTAGTGTTTGTTGATTCCTTATTTGCGGTATTTTGTTAGGTTCTTGCACGGTTTTGTTAATAATTGTTACACAGAGTTTATAATTTTAAAAATAGATTGCTATCAGCATATTATTATGTCGCTCCTACGGAGCTGGTGTTTTGCCAGTTTTAAGGAAAAATGCAACTTTTCATGCCCCGTAGGGGCTACATCATAATAGAAAAGAAAGATGCCAATATTAAGTTATTAGCTCCAGCGGAGCGGAATAGATGTCTTCGTGTTCTTCGTGTGAGAATCTTACACAGAGTTCTACGGAGGAATCACAGAGGGGCACAGAGGATTTAGTTTTTTCTTCGTGTAACTTCGTGTTATCTTCGTGTTCTTCGTGTGAGAATCTTTCACAGAGTTTTACGGAGGAATCACAGAGGGGCACAGAGGATTTAGTTTTTTCTTCGTGTAACTTCGTGTTATCTTGGTGTTCTTCGTGTGAGAAATAGTACACAGGGTTCCAAACTCTCAACTCTCAACTTTCAACTTTCAACTAATTTAACTCCTACTCTTTACCCCAAAAATACAGCAACACATCATCCATTCGTGCTCGCCAATTGCCCCACGAATGTCCTTCGCTGTATTCGGCATACTGAAATGTATAGCCTTTATTTTCAAGAATTGTCTTCATCTCTAATGCCCTATCTTGCGTGTCGTGGATAGTTCCAGTATCCATATAAATACGTAAGTTCTGTTTATCGCCGTTGAATAGCGTAAAAATATCGGTGTGAATCCAAAATGCAGGCGACTGTATGGCTAGTAATCCAAATACATCAGCACGTTTAATGCCAACATAAGCACTATTAAGCCCACCCAACGAAGTGCCTAGTATGGCGGTGTGTTCAGGAGTATTTTTAATGCTATATGTTTCAGCAATGGTAGTATATAATTCATCTGCAAGGAATGTTACAAAATTATCATTGGCAACATATTCAGTCATTCGTTTGTTCGTGCCGTTGGTTGGGTCGCGTGGATCAACAAATACAATAATAAGAGGTTCTATTTTATTTTCGTGGAGCATATTGTCAGCTACATTAGGTAATGCACCCAAATTATTGTTTATGTATTCATGTCCGTCTGTAACAAAAAGAACGGGGTAAGACAACTCCGAATCGTATCCATAAGGCAAATATACACGGTAGTTGATGTTGTACCCCAAAGCTGAACTGGTAATCAGTTGGTTAGCAGAAAGAGTTCCTTTGTTTATATCCGAACGTGCTTTTACCCAAGGAGAATATTCGTATTCGCTAAGGGCTACTTCTGAATTGGAACCCATTCCGCCCCAAGCTAATTTAGGGTTGCCTGGGTCTAGTATCCATGCGTTGTTTACAACTAGTTTATAATCAACGCGGGTAGTAGTAGAGGGGGCTTTATAAATGCCAGCGTATAGGCGAGTATCAGCATAGCGAGAAAGTGATATTTGAGGGGATTCAGAGGCACTCCAACCATTTAAATCGCCAAAAACTCCCACTGTGGCGTTGTTTGTACTCGAATGGTGATACAAAAACACAGCCGTATCAGCAAACACAATCGGTATCCATTGTTTTTCTTTGGCAAGCAAGTAAATGCTATCGCCAAGTTTCAGTTTTTTTTCGGGTGTTTCAGCGTTTTCTAAAGCATCGTCGATAGAATAATAAAATGCTTTTGGGCTAGACTTATTGATATTCATGGTTATATGTTCCTCTTTTGGTTGAGGGGGAGATGTTGGTTCGTTTGTAGTACACGAATACAGGGTATGAGTAACAAAAATGGCAAGAAACATACAATGAGCTAATTTGTTCATAGTACACTTAATGTAAAGTTCGTTTATGTTTCAAAAATAAGGAATATATTTTGATAAACCAAATATATTCATAAAAGTATCTTTTTGAGATTTTTTGTCACATAAAATTTTTTAGATATAGCTACTCTTTGTATCTTTGTGCAGATTTTAATAAAACAAGTAATTTACAAAAAACGTTTAACAAAATGAGAAAAACACATTTACTTATTGGATTTTTGAGTATTGCTATCATTTTTTCGGGATGCAAATCGTGGAACAATACCGCTAAAGGTGGATTGATTGGAGGAGGTGCTGGTGCTGCAATAGGTGCAGGAGTTGGTATTTTGATTGGTAAAAATGAGAAAAGTGCAGCAATTGGTGCAGCGGTAGGTACAGCAGTAGGAGCTACTACAGGGCTTATTATTGGGAAACAAATGGACAAAGCTGCAGAAAAAGCCGCAGCTATTGAGGGTGCTAAAGTAGACACGATTACCGATGCTAATAACTTAAAAGCAGTAAAAGTTACGTTTGAATCGGGTATTTTGTTTGCTAGTGGCAAAAGTATTCTTAGTACTAAATCAAAAACCTCATTGAGTGATTTTGCTGCTATTTTAGTAGAAAATTCTACTATGGATGTAGCTATTATGGGACATACAGACAATACTGGTTCATTGGAGTTGAATAAAAAATTATCGCAAGAAAGAGCACAAGCTGTAGCTGATTTTTTGGTGTCAAAAAATGTTCCAACAAAACAAATCAAAGAAGTAGTTGGTAAAGATTTTTCTGAGCCAGTAGCTGATAATGCTACTGTAGAAGGTAAAGCAGCGAATCGTCGTGTAGAAATCTATATGTATGCGAGCGAAGAGATGATTAAAAATGCAGAAAATGCAGTAAAAAAATAACATTCTTTTGTTTAGGGAGAAAGAGTTTGCTGTATGGCAAACTCTTTTTTTTGTATTAGTATAAGTAGTTTCAGTTTACAGTGCGTTGTAAAATATAATACTGGTAAGGGTCTAAAGATAAGCTTGTTTCGAGTTCTATATTTTGTTTTGCATAGTTATGATAATTTAGCAATATTTTCTATATTTTTTCGATAATTGCGACCAATTGGCAGTTCGTAAGTAGATACAATAATAGAGTTTGTAGCAATGGTTCCAATTTTATTTTTAGCTACTAAATATGACCGATGAATGCGTATAAAATTAAAAGCTTGAAGAGTTGACTCCAGTGTTGAAATAGAACCGTATCCAATTATTTTTTTCTCTGTCGTGGTTACTACATAGTAGTTGCTCATACTTTGAATAAATAGTATATCGTCAATTTTAACCCGAATTTCTTTTCTGTCAGAACGAACAAAAATAGACTGTTCTATGGTTTCTTGATTCGTTTTTTTCTCAATTATTTCCTTTGTCTTTTCTATTGCTTTGTTAAAGCGTTCCAATGAAAATGGTTTAAGTAAATAATCAATAGCATTTACTTCGTAACTTTCTACGGCAAAATGCTGAAAGGCTGTACAAAATATAACAAGAGGTTTGCTTGATAGATTTTTATACCACTCCATTCCGTTTAGTCTTGGCATTTGAATATCTAATAATAGCAAATCAACCTTATTGTGTTGCAAAAAAAATGCGGCTTCATCGGCATTTTTACACGTGCCAACTACATCAAGATAATCAATTTTACTGCAATATAGCTCCAGTATCTCTAAAGCCAAATGCTCATCATCTACCAATAAACAACGAATCTTTTTCATGTATCTAGGTTTATTGTTAGTATAGTTTTATAACTCTCAGGAGTGTTTTCTGTGTAAAAAGTGTACTTACCCTGATATAAAATATCCAATCGTTTTTTTACATTTTGAATGCCAATACCAGACGAAACTTGCGTAACTTTCGGGATATTGCGGTCAAAACTGTTCATAATTTCAAGCGTTAATACCTCATTTGTTAGGCTGATACGAATCTTTATCCAAGCCCCACCTGTATCATTTGTAGTAGAGTGTTTATAAGCATTTTCGATAAATGGCAGTAGCAAAAGAGGGGTAATCATCTTATTCGCACTATCTCCGTGTATTTCAAAGGAAATAGCATACAAATCATTATAGCGTAATTTTTCTAAATCAATGTAATTTCGGATATAGTTAATTTCTTTTTCTAATGGCACTTTACTAGCCGTGGATTCTTGCAAAACATACCGCATCAAATCCGCTAATTTTAGGATGGAATCGGGTGTTTCTTTTTTATTCAATAATGCCATTGCATAAATATCGTTAAGCACATTGAATAAAAAATGGGGCTGTATTTGGCTCCGTAAAAATTGTAGCTCTGCTTCCGTTTTTTCCTGAGATAAAATAAGTATTTTATGCTCTTTATCTAAATAATGGGTGTAGAATTTGATGGAAAAAGGAATAATCATTACCGCATTTATATCCATTATCTTATGTAAAATTTCAGTAATGTCAAACAGAGGAATGTCGGGTAAATAAAATCCTACTTCGGGGATAAATGAGTAGTAACCAATAATTCGTTGTAAAAGACCACTGCCAATAAGCATAAAACTACCAGCAACTACAACGCGGTAATAGTTGCGTTTAAAAAGTTGTGGTATAAGATAATATAATCCAAAGTAAGTGGCTGCAATTTTGATAGGTAAAAAATACAACTCGTTGTAGAAACACACCCAATAGTTTCCATAACGAGTGCCCCAGAAAAATGTAAATAATAACACCACCATTACCCAATATGTAATGTGCAGTAGCCATCGATTTTTCCCAGTTAGCATTCGCATGTAAGTAATTGATTTAGTTGAACAAATATACAGTTTTTTTGCAAATTGTACTACCTCTCTCTATTTTTCTTTTTATATTTATGCAAATAGAAGTTCTTTTTATGTAAACGTATTTTTCTCTGTTAGTTAGAAGTTTTAGAATATGTCTTCTGGACTATTTTCGTTTTTATTTGGATGTGAAAAAATACTTGATTAACGCAAAAATATAACTTTTGGTTGTAAATAAGCTAAAAATATTGTTTGATAAGATAAAATGTATATTTTTGTGGTCGATATACTATGATATTTTAATCTGATAACCATAAAAAATTAAATCTATGTCACAAAACAATGCATTTGTTGGTAAAAAAATTAAAACAATTAGAGAAGGTAAAGATATTACCGTAGAACAATTAGCTGAACGTTCGGGTTTAGCTGTAGAGCAAATTCGTTCAATAGAAGAAGACGAAAAACTTCCCTCATTAGCTCCATTGACTAAGATAGCACGTGCATTAGGTGTTCGCTTAGGTACTTTTTTGGATGATAATACGGAAATTGGTCCAGTTGTATGTCGTAAAGGTGAAAAATCTGGAAGTTTAAGTTTTTCAAACGATATGGTAGGCGCCCGCAAGCATATGGAATACTATTCTTTGGCAGGTCAAAAAGCTGGTCGTCATATGGAACCTTTTATTATAGATATCCAACCATCTGTAAGCAAAGATTTTATTTTATCAGCACACGAAGGGGAAGAGTTTATTTATGTTTTATCTGGTGAAATCGAGATTAATTACGGAAAAGCTGTGTATCATTTGCAAGAAGGAGATAGTATTTTCTACGATTCTATTGTAGAGCATCATGTACACGCACATAAAGAAAAAGGAGCTAAAATTTTAGCAGTCGTGTATAGTCCTTTTTAGTGCCATTCAACGAATCTTTATGAATACTAATTTTAGAGCAATTATAGATATGCAATTATCAGACAGAACAATTGGAGGATGGCTCGAGTACTGGGCTAAAGAAACACCAAATAAAGAATGTATCGTATATTCTGACAGAGACTTACGTTTTACTTGGCATGATTTTGACCAGCGAGTAAATGACTTGGCAAAGGGTTTAATGGCAATAGGCATTGAAAAAGGGCACCATGTGGGCATTTGGGCAACCAATGTGCCTGATTGGCTCACTTTTTTATTTGCTACATCCAAAATAGGAGCCGTATTGGTAACGGTTAACACAAACTACAAGCAACACGAGTTAGAGTATTTGTGTCAAAATTCCGACATGCATACCTTATGTATTATTGATGGCACTTGGGAATGCGACTATGTGGATATGACTTATACCATGTTGCCCGAATTAAAAACATCACAGAGAGGATACCTCAACAGCGAGCGTTTTCCTAAGATGAAAAATGTGGTGTATATAGGTCAAGAGAAATTTAGAGGGATGTACAATACCCCAGAGTTGTTGTTGCTAGGTAAAAATGTTGACGATAAACGATTAATAGACGCAAAACAGAATGTGCATTGTCATGAAGTGGTAAATATGCAATACACGTCTGGTACAACTGGTTTTCCTAAAGGAGTAATGCTTTCGCATCATAATATTGTAAATAACGGCTTGATTACAGGTGAAAACATGAAATTTACGCAAGACGATAAATTATGTGTATGTGTACCATTGTTTCATTGTTTTGGAGTAGTATTGGCAGTAATGAATTGCTTAACGCATGGTTCTACGATGGTAATGGTCGAAAAATTCGATCCGCTAGTAGTGCTCGCGTCTATTCATAAGGAAAGATGTACCGCCTTGTATGGTGTGCCTACAATGTTTATCTCTGAACTCAATCACCCAATGTTTTCAATGTTTGATATGAGTTCGTTACGAACAGGAATTATGGCTGGAGCATTGTGCCCTATCGAACTAATGAGGCAGGTTAGCGATAAAATGTTTATGACAATTACAAGCGTATATGGCTTAACGGAAACATCACCTGGTATGACACAAACACGTTTAGACGATTCGTTTGAAGTGCGTTGTACTACTGTTGGAAGCGATTATCCTCATGTTGAAGTACGGGTTATCAATCCAGAAACAGGAGAAGAATGCCCTGTAGGCGTACAAGGAGAAATGTGTTGCAGAGGGTTTAATATCATGAAAGGGTATTATAAAAACCAAGCTGCTACTGACGAGATAATTGATAAAGATGGGTTTTTACATTCGGGCGATTTGGGTGTAAAAGATGAAAATGGCAATTACCGTATTACAGGTCGTATTAAAGATATGATTATACGAGGAGGCGAAAATATCTATCCTCGCGAGATAGAAGAATTTTTGTATAAAATGCCCGAGATAAAAGATATTCAAGTTGCGGCGGTTCCATCGAAGAAATACGGCGAGGAAGTAGGAGCATTTATCATTCTGAAAGAAGGGCAAACCCTGAAAGAAGAAGATGTACGCGAATTTTGTAGAGGGAAAATATCTCGCTATAAAATACCCAAGTATGTATTTTTTATTGATAAATACCCAATGACAGGAAGTGGTAAAATACAAAAATACAAATTGAAAGACATGGCTCTTGAGATGTGTGCTCAACAAGGGATAGA
>ERZ795049.3510-NODE-3510-length-16531-cov-7.211884_pt1 | contig 16531 bp, 18 predicted proteins | sample MGYA00375133_ERZ795049 | MGnify/ENA primary metagenome ERZ795049 (study PRJEB30178, sample SAMN05720147) | activated sludge metagenome | isolation source: anaerobic digester from wastewater treatment plant | place: Japan | collected 2015-04-20 ...
ACGATCTAAGGGATCTATTTTTTCATATTTTTGTTGTTTGTATATTACAGAGATCGCGTCTACACGTCTACGCATAGAAAATGGGGTAACGTTTCGCCCACGCACATCGCGTCTTTTACATCATACTCGCAGCATCTTGTGTATTTTTTCTGTCTACACATTGTCTACGTATTGCAATCTGCCACAAGCCTTGAGGAACAACAAGATAATATGACAATCGCGTATAACCAAGGGTATAAATATTTACACGCCCAACATTTTAGTGTAGCAGCGACAATGAGAATACAAACGGTTCATAAAACTACGGCTGATTTGTTGTCTTTTTTGCGGTGTTACAGATATGCCTGTCAAACCTTGTGGTAAGTGCTAGTTGAAAAAAAACTGTGATGTGAGATGTGTGACTTGCCATGAGACGCGACAGGCGCTATCTAAAAACGGGTTTCTACCCCAGGGGTATGTAAGACTATGGACATAACTACAAGCACGGAATATAAGGCTGCTGTGGCAGCAGGTATAGACGTTGAACAAATTCTTGCCGAAGCAAAAGAGAGCGAACGATACAAAAAGTTCACAAGCCCGCAGACACGGATTTCAATTCTGAAATCAGCGCTTCAACGGAGTTTATCTTCAACTGCAGGACAGGCAGACGGCGACCCGTTCGACGAGGTTGTTATGGTGTTTGGAGGGAATGATATCTGGGGTAGTAAAGCACCAATCAGATTTGTGGCACTTCGTTCCTCAAAGAACGCGAAAGAGACTCATAAACACCTTGGGGATTTCGTTGAGGTAATGACGTGGGATTCAAACGCTTTTCCAGTAACACCATGTAAATGTCGGTTACAGGGAACCGTTGTCGAGAACACCTACAACGGCATAACTTCTTACGCAATTCATCCAGCACAGGACGGAAACCGCAACGTCACTGGAATCTCGGATATTAAGGAAGTCTCCCTCATCAACTGCCAGAAAGCATTACAGAAGAAGGCAATCACCCCTGTTGTGGCAGACATGGATAAGTTCGACAACCTCGAGAAGAAGAGGATATACGTGTTCCGTGGCAGGATTCAGTGGGTGAACGGGAACGCTCTGTTCAAAGACGGCGCGAAAGTCGGCTCATTGCCGCTCATTTCACTCAACCAGCGACAGCCGCCACGAAAGCATGTCACGCTTGGACTCACGTTGAACTCTAATAATTCAGGGTATTCTGTGACGCTAGAGTTCCCGAAACAACGAGCCGGTGAAGCAAAGATATTCATCCCAGACTTTGAGGAGATTGTGGAGGACGCCTTTATGTCACATGGCGCGGACGCAGCCGGAGACACGGATATCAGGGCACAATGCACAGCCGTTCGCGAGATGATGGTTGACCGGGAAATACTCGGCGTCGGATTCCTGAAAAGCGCTTCAACCAGTCAATCAAGCGATATCATGTATGTGACACTGAACACAGTGTTCTGCATGGAAGTTCTCGAAGAAGTTCCAGAAGTTTCCCGTGAAAAGTTGACTGATGAAGACCTCACACCTGCTTGCGTCGAAATGAACAAGAAGAAGCGGGAAGAGGAACAGTCTAAAAAGATGCAGGACGAGAAGGCTATTAAGGTCGAGGAGCAGGCAGAACGTGAGGATGTTTTTGTCGAACGACTGATGGAGTTCTCCCGCGTGAACAGCAGTGACCCGGCGTTTATGACCGAGGAAAAGGTTCGGAAAGTCTGCGAGATTCCTGACGAAATCGACGACAAGATTGTCTACGTTATCCGCAAGGCAGCATCAAAGAGATACGCCGCAGAAAAGAAGGATGAGTAAGAATGGTGTTAGAAGTCCGAAAAGCCCAGAAGAAGCAGGCAAAACTCAAACTCACAACCATCGGACCAAGCAAGAGTGGAAAATCCTTTTCCGCTCTTGAGATTGCTACCGGAATGGTTGAGGAAATGGGCGGCAAAATACTATTCATCGACACAGAATACGGGAGAGGTGAACTCTATGCTGACCTGTTCGATTACGATTATGCCAACATTGAGGCACCGTTTGAGGTAGAGAAGTTCATTGAGGCTATCAAATACGCCGAGGACGAAGGATATAGTGTTCTCATTATGGATTCACTGACCCATATGTGGACAGGAGAAGGCGGGCTTCTGGACCTGCAGAACAAGATTGCCAGACGGACAGGAAATTCATATACCGCGTGGAAGGATGTGACACCGCTCTACGAGGATTTCGTTGATAAACTGTCCAGCGCCAGAGTTCACATCATTGCTACAATGCGTTCCAAAGTGGAACACATTATCATCGAAGATGGTGGCAAGATGCAAGTCAAAAAAGTCGGAATGAAAGCCGTTCAGCGTGAGGGAATGGATTATGAGTTTGATATCGTGTTCAATCTCGACAGGGATTCGCATGAGGCGAAGATTGAGGCACGCGCGTTTGGCGGAGACATCAGCGGCCTCGATGGAAAAATCATGCTTCCCACACGCGATTTAGGAAAGAAACTCCTCAAATGGCTGAACACAGGCAGCGCTCCTGACCCGGAAAGGAAAGCCGAAGTCAAAAAGGAAAAGGCAGCAGAAGCCAAACAAGCAAAGAAGCAGGCACAGCAGCCGAAGATGGTTGATGAGGACGAATCATCCGAAGAGTGGTGAGAATGGCTCCGATAAACGAAACGCGGGCGGAATTGTTACAGGAACTCGGGTTAACCCGTCCTGTGGCGAGAACTCTCACAACCCTTTTAGAAAACAGGTGTGTCACACAAAGGGAAATTGAAGTCTTTGCAGATTTGAGACAACCGGAAGTCAGTTTGGCGCTTGGCGTTATCGAAGGAAAGGTAGGGATAAAACTGTCCGTTCGACAAATACCGTCTGAAGGCGGAAAAGGTCGCCCAGTTGCAGTATATTCGCTTGCAGAATCCCCGATGATTGCGCTAGACAAGTTCGTTTCAGACGCTCGGACGGAATTTGAGCGTAAGGCTGCGATTGCTTACAAGATTCTGGACAGTCTGCCAGACGAACCGCAATAAGACCCTATTTTTTTTATACTAATAGTTCCTAATATAGTAGTATAACTTAACATGGCAGAAAAGGTAACATTAACACGGCCTGAAAACATCCCGTATTTCTTTATTAACGGGTTAAAAGACAAAGATATCCTTGAGGATATTGATAACGTCTGTTCTTATGAGGTTCAGGAAGTAGAGCGGGTTCTTGCGGGTATGCAAGACAAAGAAAACGCAGCAGCCAGATTAGAGGGTAGACAGCCAAAACCTATCGAATGGGACGGAAAAATCAGACTTCTGAAACGGTCAAAGAACGGGAATTATTATTTCCCGTTCGGGCTCGTTGACAGAGTTATTAGAGTCCTGCGGATTTATGGAACAGATTTTGCGGTGAACGATGGAAGATCCAGATGCCAAAGTATTCCCGAAGTAGGCTCCTGTGGAGAGATTGAACTGCGCCCGTATCAACGGGACGCACTTACCAAATTAGTATCGAATTGTTATAATGCTAGTGGCATAATTTCGCTCCCTACAGGCTCGGGGAAAACGATTATAGCATTATTTTGGGCACGGATGGTCAAAGGGCCGTTCTGGGTATTAGTTCACCGGAAAGAACTGTTAGACCAATGGCACGATGAGATTAAACGCCTGTATCCGGGAATTGAGGTAGCACGTATTGGGGCAGGATATGACGAGAAACCTGCCTTTGCTACCGTTGCTATGGTCCAGACGCTTGCTAACATTGTGAAAGATGGAAAGCAGAAGTTTGAAACGGATTTGCTGATTATGGACGAGTGCCATGTCATTCCGGCGAAAAACGCCTATTCTGTAGGCATGGCGTTTCAGGCGAAGTATCGGTTAGGGTTAAGCGCGACTCCTTACCGGACAGACGGCGAGGATTTAAAGATATTCGCTTGCTGCGGAGAGAAAGCAAGTGTCGTAACCGTAGAGGATTTGGTCAGCGGAGGGCATATCACTCGTCCGACGTTTATTATGGCAAAGATACCCGCCGCAGACTTGCCGCATTATTCCTCTTGGAGTAATGTCGTGAGGCACGGGATAACGGCAAACGCGAGTAGGAATCAGGCAATTGAGGACATGGCGCGTAAATATCTGAAGGAAGGGAGACAAGTCTACATTCACGTGAATCAGATTATGCACGGGCAGGGACTAAAACGTAGATTGGAGGACGTTGGAGCGGAATGGGTTTGTGGAAGCACGCCTAAAAAGGAACGAACTCGTATAATTGAGGACTACAAGGCAGGTAAAATTCCATGCCTTGTGAGCACGCTTCTAAAAGAAGGAGTGAGTATCGACGGCATTTCGTGTCTTATTTACGCAGCAGGGGGTAAAAGTGAGGTTGCAACAATTCAAACTATAGGCCGGGCATTGCGGAAAGACCCTAAATTCGATGATGCGATTATCATTGATTTCATGGATAAAGGACACAGATACCTTGAGGAACACAGAGAACAGCGGATTGCAACGTATCGGACGGTGTATGGACTATTATTTGAGTATTGAATTGGGAGCAACGTAAAAAATGGGAGATCACACATACAAAGCAAAAGACGGGAGGATTCTTCCTTCCGTTACCACTGTCATTGGAGACATTAAGAAGGAGAACTTTTCAGGCTGGCACGCTTCCCTTCGTAAGAAAGGAATAGACCCTGCTTGGGAATTAAACAGACTTGGGGATATTGGAACGATTTGCCATTATCGTGTCCTGTCAAAAATTTCTCCGACGCCTATCGACGAACCAGACATGCCGGTCAGACTCTACCCTGAAAATGCGATGACATACGCAGACCACTTTGAAATGATGTGGGATGAACTTGGGTTGATTGTGAAGAGGGCGACATGCGAGAGGAAGTGCGTGGATGAGAAAAAAGGGTATTGCGGCACTTTTGATTGTGCAGGAGTTGTTACTGGCGAGATTCGTGATAAGAAACACGGACAGGTCATAAATCTTCGGAACGCCCGTTGCTTGATAGACTTGAAAACGTCGGTAGAAGCGAAAGAGAAACACTTCTTACAGTTAGGCGCCTACTCTGGGTTTTTCAAAGAGAAGCCTGAATATGGACTCGTTATCTGTTTATGCCCGTATACGTATGACATGCACAGTGGGAAACCGAAGAACCCTAATTTAATCCCTAAAGTGTGGCTTCTTACGGAAAAGGAACTTGCAAAATACAGGAGAGAGTTCTATAAAATGCTGAAGGAATGGTGGGAAATGCAACAGAATTCTGCGCGAGTGAGGGTATAATATGGAAGAAACTCAATATAAATGTCCCGATGATGCCCCTATTATGGTGCCAAAACCGGAAAAGAAGCGTAGAAATGCGGATGTTGGAAAACTTGTCGCCTGTCGCGTGTGCAATCACGAATGGTATACTGTCTCGACATACCTATCCATTGTATGCCCCTGTTGTGGCAGTAGGAACAGAAACCCGCATAGCACGTATCTTAAACAGAATTCGTCCTGAAAGGTCGTCGGTTGGAAGTAAAAAGGTTCAGGGATTACATGCTTGCGAACGTCGAAAATCAATCAAAAATAGTGGTATCTATCCCAGAGCAATTGAAGAACGGGTTGTTCCGCTTCATATTGTTGAAACCACATTCAAAAAACCCTCTGGAAACGAAATGGCAGGATGGTAAGAACTATGCTCACGATGACAAAAGATTAACAGAGCATCTAGCAAACGGCGGAAACTACGGGGTTTTACCTGTAGACGGAAACGCTTGCATATTAGATGCGGATGAATTTAAGCGCCTTGAACAATTAGGGGCTTTAGACCTGTTCAATGAAACCTTTACGATTCGCACGGGGTCAGAAGCCGAACGATATCATTATTATTTCACTTGTGAAAACGTCGGGAATAAGAAAATCCCGTTCTACGACCTTGTAGATTCTAAAATGCACCTCGGGGAACTCTTTGCTACAGGTTGCCCGGCTTTTTGTGTTGGTCCGAACTGTATTCACCCGGATACCGGGAACGCGTATCAAATCGTAAACGATTCTCCCCTTGTGAATGTAGACTCGAAAGAACTGGACAATGTTTTCTTTTCAAAGGTGAAAAGCACAAGAAAGCGTGCTAAACCTACAGTTCAGTTATCGAATAAGATTCCTGCCGCGTCAATTAAGAAGTATAAGCAGAACACGTTGACTGACCAGTTGAAATTACGTATTGAGGATTTCGCGTATCCTGTAGGCGAGGTAACAATTCGTGGTGATGAGATACAAGGCGCCCATCCTATACACGGCTCGACAACGGGTAGCAATTTTAGTATCAATACCAAGTATAACATCTGGCATTGCTATCGGTGCGGGAGCGGCGGAGACCCCGTTCTGTATTTAGCAGTCAAACATGATGTTATCAGGTGTGAGGATGCAGGGACAGGTCAGTTATCGCCGGACCAGTTCAACAAAGTTCGGGAGATTCTGGCAACTGAATATGGATACGGGGAAGAACTGGACCGGATAAAAGAAGAGTATAAAAGCGGCATCAAGGTATCTGCCGTTACGAACGAGGCGGATTTCGACAAATACGGGAAAAACGGCGATGGGCTTGTCTATTCACCGAACTTCGATGATAATCATTTTGTAACCAGATACGCAGATGTCATATCAGAAATGACCGATTCTTACCGCGACTATCAGTATGCCTCTGCTTTGATGCTCCTTTCTATGGCTACTCAAAGGCGTGCTGTTATGCGGATGTCTTACGGTCCGATATACCCGAATATCTGGGTGATGTTGTTAGGCTCCTCAAGTTATTCCAAGAAAACAACGGCTATCAAGTTTGCACGCCGGATTGCTTTTGAAGTTCTGCCGAGAACCTCGTTAGGAAACGATCTGACACCAGAGCGGTTTGCACAAGACGTTTCGCATCATTCAGCCGTGTGGCAGTTTATTGACGAAATATCTGCCTTGCTAAACGGTATTAAAACGAAGGCGTATATGTCCTCTTATCGTGAAATGCTCTGTGCATTATACGACAACGAGCCGTATGTAATGGGACGGTCAAGACGTCGCCGTGGAGGCAGGAGTTCTGACGACGACCAAGAGACAGACTGGATTATCCGAGACGGATACGTGAATCTCTATTACGCTACCACTCCCGATATGTTCACAGAAGCAACACAGAAGACGGACATGACGTCCGGGCTGTTCTACAGATTCTTGTTCTTTAACCCGAAATATGACAAACCGTTGATGCCGTCCGACGAGGAAACGTCTGACCAGCGTGCTGCTGTTGAAGCGTTAATGGAACGGATGAGAAACCTTGTCGCATATTTCGCGTCTAATCCTCATTCCGAATTACAATTCAAAATGGATGCTAACGCGAAAGTGTTTTATCAGGAATGGGAGATGCGATTGTCGCTTGCATACCACAAGACCGGGAATACCTATAAACAGTCTGCGTTCGCTCGAATGAACGATTGTGCAAAGAAATTGATGATGCTTCATGAGATAGGAAGCGACAAGTTTTACCGCAAGATTTGGACTCAAAATTATACAATGGGTATGGGCGAGGAATGGATAATCCCTCTGACAACGGTAAAAGAGATTTGCCGCCAGATAGAGGAGTATTTCATTCCGACGTTTGAGGAAATTGCGGATAAGGTGTGCCAGGGTGAGGAACGCTCTGTTCAAGAACGGATTCTTAAAGTTCTGTATGATAAGGGCGGAAAGTGCTCATACAGGGAATTGAGGCAGCGGGTGAGAACGAACAAGAAGTCTGATTGGGAAGAAGCGATTCGTGTGTTAGCAGCGCCAGAACCAGAAGGAACGCTTGAAATAGAGTTCTTTGATTACAAGCCTGAAGGGTCGAAGAAACCGACTCGATACGTAGCATTAATTGGTGAATCTCATGACTAAAAAGTGTAATAAATGCAAACTTCTCTTTTTTGGAGAGGATGCTGCACAAGAAATCTGTCCCGAATGTGGGGACGAATTGGTTGAAGGGTGCCCGATGGATGTTCCAGATTGCACCCATACAAACGTGTCTGGAATTGCGACGTGTCCAGAATGCGGACAGTTTATCTGCCCGATTTGTGGGGGGCACCATGTGGAAGTTATCAGTAGAGTGACCGGCTATCTTTCTCCTGTAGATTCGTGGAATAACGGCAAGAAACAAGAGTTAAAGGACAGGGTGCGATATAATGTTTGAGTTTAATCCTGACGGGAATATCGTTGTGCTATCGTTGCCATGTTGCCCTATGTGCGACGAATTGAAAAGGAAACTAGACGATAAGTGCATTGCGTATGACGTTGCCGATTTGGAGGATTCAGACGTTTATGCAGCGATGGTTATGGAAGGCGTCTCGTTTCAGGAAGCCCCTGTCCTCTACGACAGAGGGATATTTTACACGAAGAAGGAAGCAGAACAGAGGTTTGAGTTATAAGGTGTAAATGTGAAGGTAGTTCAGAAAGATGGAGTAGAAGAGGTATTCGATTGGCGTCGTGTTTATACCTCATTAAAAGAGGAAACGGGATGTGAAAACGAGGTTGCAGAGGAAGCGACCCGGTATATCACAAATCATTTATTGAGTTATAAATTGCCACACGTCACAGGACCGCTTATCCGAGAACTTGCCTGTATTGCGTTGATGGAGTTAGGGCGGGATGATTTGCGCCGGAAATATACCCGTGTCGGAATGCCCGTATTCGACGCGACTAACCTTGATGCAGGCGGGGGAAAAGGAGATAATGCCAATCTACAATGTTCACCTGAAACTGTTCATAAGAGAAAAGCCGATAGAGTCTCGAAAGAACAGTATTATCTCTCTTTACCGGAGCATTTGGCACAGGCCCATTTATCAGGCGATATTCACATTCATGACTTGGAATACTTCGGAACACGGCAGTTCTGTTTAGACAGCGATTTGCGATACTTTTTCAAATATGGGTTTGTAGGAGACGGCACCGGAGAGCATACCTCTATAGCAGGGCCAGCAAAACGGGCAGAAGTGGCTATCTTACATGCAGCAAAGGTATTAGGCGCTTCACAGACTCAATGTGCCGGTGGGCAGGGATTCTACAACTTTCTCACGTTTCTCGCTCCTTTCTTTGAGAACAGGGATTATCGCGATTACTACCAGTGTATGCAGATGTTCTGTTACGAAATGACACAGATGCTTGTGGCTCGCGGCGGTCAGGCAGTCTTCAGTTCCGTTCAGTTATCGCCCGGCGTTCCTAAATTGTGGCAGAATATACCCATTGTTTACAAAGGGAAAGTCTGGGATGGAAAGGAAGCCCCATTAAGAACGTATGGAGAATTTGAAGCGGAAAACAGACTCCTCTTCAAAGCAATGATGGAAGTTATGCTGGAAGGGGATCACACAGGCAAGCCGTTCTATTTCCCCAAACCGGAAATCAACATTGCGCCGGAGTTCGTTGAGTTATTGGATCAAGAAATTCTAGGCGACATTCCGTCATACCGAGAACTCTATATGCTTTCATTTGAACTCGCGTCGAAGTTCGGGACTCCTTATTTTGATAACACGATGCCGAAATACCGCCAAACTGGCGGTGTTGAATGTTTTCAATGCCAAAAAGAAGGCGAATTGATTATTGTAAGGAGATCTGGTAAGATTGTGTTTATTCAGATTGAAACCCTTTTACCAGACGATGAAATATTAACACCATTGGGATTTTCTTACCACCGCGGGCTGCTATCTAAACAGTATTCTGGCAATATGGTAACGATACGCCTAATAGGGGGGAGGTCGGTTACTGTCACACCAGAGCACAAGATATTAACATCTAATGGCTTAATTGAGGCTTCAAGGTTAAAGGTCGGGGATTCTGTAAAATGCTCTGCGAATCTGCCAGAGTGCGGAACTCGATTAAAGGAGATATTAGACGTCCTTGAGATTCCAGAAGACAAGTCATTGCAATTCGTGTATTGGTGCGGCGTTTATTTGGCAGAAGGCACGATAATTCACAGGCCGCAGTATCAAGGGGGTTGGGTTCAATTCAGTTTTTCTGCGAAAGAGCACAACTTGTCAAACAAAATCGTGGGTTATACTCACGAATTGTTTAAATTAGACCCGAAAGTGAAGGAATATGCGAGTGAACGCCGGGTTTTGATTTATTCTAAAAAATTATGCGAACTTTTAATTGATATCGTAGGACTCCCCGAAAAGTCTTCTACAGGGCATATCCCAGAATTTGTGTATTCTTTGCCAAAGGAATTGAAATTTGCGTTTGTTCAGGGGTATTTTAGGGGGGATGGCACGCTTATTAGAGTTAATAATCGCCCCGGCGGAGAAAAAAAGTTCTTTAAATTAAACATTCAGACAAAATCTAAAGAAATTGCACACGGAATTCAACTCATATGCGGTTCTCTTGGCGTGAATGTCAGAATTGCTTACATATCTACCCGCGATATGTATAATATTGTGATAACGTCGAAAGAAGACATTATCAATTTCTTTAATTGCAGCCCGAGGGAAAGTGGAATAGAACTTCAAATCAAAGATATTTTTGAAGAGTATTATGACGGCAATGTCTATGATCCGATAGAAGTTAATGGAAATATATATACGTCATATGACGGGGTAAGTATTTCTAACTGCTGTGCGTACTCGTTTAAGGCAAATGAGGGCACAGATTGCGATTTCGACGATAAGTTGCACTTCCGCAACGGTGCTCATTTTTCGATGGGTGCTTGGCAGGTGATGACGCTCAACTTGCCGAGAATTGCGGCAAATGGAGATGCTGATACTGTAGATGGGAGAATGTCGGCGTTCCTGTATAAATCAAAAAAAGTATTGGATTTGTGTGTGGACGTTTTCAAAGAGAAGCGTTCCTTAATGGATGCGAATGTGAAGAGAGGGTCAGTCCCGTTCCTTTCTCAACAAAGACAGGATGAAAAAGGAAACGTCACTCCCCCGTTAGTCGATTTCGATAAACTCGTTTGGACTGTAGGAATATGCGGGCTAAATGAAGTCGTAAAGCATATCACTGGATCTTGGCTGCACGAGGACAAACAGGCACAACGAATAGGACTTCGTATTTGTCTGGAACTGAAAAAATATTGCGAGCATCTGTCCAAAGAACATAATATGCCTATCGTTCTGTCCAGAACACCCGCAGAAACAACAGCACAACGTTTTGCTACAATGGATTTGTTGAACTGGATTGACGAAGGAAACGACCCGGCAGAGTTTGTATGTCAGGGCGATTTAACCCGCGTCATTGAGGAACATTTGTATAAGAAGACCCGCGACTTGCCTATCTATTACACGAACGGCACGCACATAAGCCCTGCGGCACAGATCCCTATAACAGACAGGGTTCGTATTGAACAGGCTTTCTTCCCTGTTCTGGACGGCGGGAATATCTGTCATATTTGGATGGGAGAAGCGCACCCCTCGCCCGGCGGATTAATGGATTTGACCCTTAAAGCTTGTCAAAATACAAATCTAGGATACTTCGCGTTTACACGAGATATGACGACTAGGACGACTATTTGGAGACGGTATTCTCCATAACCTTCATCCTCTTTCACTTCCAAATCTCTTATAATGGACGAGGAGAAATCGGAGTCGTTTTTTGGCAAAGTTTTTTTATATTTCATTGCCTTTATGTTAGCAGTTGTTTTCGTGTTGAATTGTATTTCCGTTGACGCGCAAGCCGCGAAATATTACACTGATGAACGAGTTGTTGGCGATTTGGCTGTCATATCCGATACAGACATTCAGTGGCAGTATTCAGGCACAGATCTGTTAGGTTCGCCGCCGTTTAATGTGGCAAACAGGGGTCAATATTTCACTGGAAGCGTGGCTGATGCATTTGTGTCAGGCAAAGGGGATGCTGGATATTCCCGTGTAGCAACACTTGATGCTAACGGCGCTCATACCTACGATTCGTCAACATTGCTTGCCTTTACAGATGGCGGTGTTTATAGCGACGGGCTGTATATGGGCGAGTATTCCATAAACCAGTCGCTTACGATGTGTGAAGAAGCACAGATGAATGTAAGACCGCAAGGCTTTGTCGGAGGAACCGCAGCATTTCCGAGAACACAGCACATTCAATCCTCTATCATAGGTGCTGGTCAGAAGGGTCAGTATTCGAGTGGGAAAGAGATTGTTCAGGGTGCAGAGTCGCCTTCTACGTTCGAGTTTAATCCTGAAGCGACAGGTAGTGGCGGTGCGGCAATTCTCGATACCAGAATCAATGTGAAGAACGGGTTAGACGTTAATTCAACGGCTCTGAACTATGATATGGACCTGCACGAACATAAAGGGGCAGGGGCGACAGAAAACGGAACGTATGAACTCATAAAGCCGATGAAGTTCGATTCGTTCGAGGATTTATTTGGGATAACCCCAGAAAACTCCACTTATATTGAGAATCTTACTGAGGTGAACGAGACAGGAAATCTTACTGTCAATGAAACGGAGACTGCCGAATGATTGATTTCGCAACCATATTTAACGGGATTCTTATGGGAGTCACTTTTGCGTGGCTCAATTACATCCCACGGGCACAGAAGGGTAAACCATTTGTCATCGGATACTCAATGATTTATGTCATTTGGGGAGCGATTTTTGGCGCTCTTGCGGGATTCACAGGCGTTGTTGTCACCGACCAGTGGATGCAGGAGCAATATGTTGTCTACGGATTCCTTATCGGGATTTCAGGCACGATTACAAAGATTGTTATTAATTACGCGAAAGAGAAGCGAAAGAGCGAATACGAGATGCTCCAGACTGCTCTTGCGGAAGCAAACGCGATCGATGATTACTTCTCTGCAGCAGTCGCAGAAGAAACTAATGTCAATAAGACAGAAACTACTAGGAATTGGTAACATGGCTCTGAAGAACAAAGAGATCAAAGTCCCAGACGTAAAGCCAGGCGAAGTTGTAAAGAAAACCGAAGACGGGTGGATTCTCCGAAGAAATCCGGTAGACTATCCTGATATTCCAACCGATCAGGAGTTCCAGATTGTCAGCCCTAACGGAAAGAGATATGCGATGTCTTACGAGACTGCGCTTGAATGTCTCTCCGACGACCCAGAAGACGTTGCATGGCGGAAACGCCGGGCATAATCCCAGAATCTAATCCTTTTTTTACTTAATACGTTCAATACGTATACATGACGCAGCCGAAGCCTGTGGACGCGCAGAATCATGTTTGGATGGTTATGGCGCGGTCTGTTGCAAGCAATTCAAACTGTCATCGTAGACGATACGGAGCGGTTGTCGCATATATGGATGACAACAAGATTTGTGGAACTGGCGCAAACATGGCATACAACTGTCTATTTTGTTGCAGACGCGAGGAACGGCAAATTCCTCACGGAACGCGATATGAGGAATGCACATCAGTTCACGCTGAACAAGCCGCGTTAATACATTCCGCAATGACAAATGGCGCCGATATTATCCTTTATGGATATGATTGTGTCGCAGGAGAGGAAATTGAGGCACTTCCGTGTAAGATTTGTGCTCGGATGATTCTCGCTGCAAACATAAAACGAGTGATAACTTCGAAGGGAATTTATGATGCTGCGGAACTCTGTTGGGAGATAATCACGGCCTAATTTTTTATACACCCACTTTCTAATATTGTAGTATAACACATTCGAAAGGTGAAAAGAACAAATGGTAACACAGAAGGAACTGGACGAGGGATATATCAAGAAAATTAGTAGATTCCCGTCGAAAGAGGAAGAAATACTGTTCTTTGATGCAATTGTCGCAAGCATCCCCAAGTCTAGTTATTTAACAGACTTCTTTAATCAAGACTGTCTGTATTACGTAGACAGGATGATTAGGGACGATTTCTGTTTAGACCCGGAGTATTTCTTTGAGCAGCAGGTAGCAGCGGCAGCAGAAGAGAAGTTGAAAGCGAAAGACGCGGAGATACAAGAGTTAAAGGACGAAATAGTTAAAATGAAGGCAGAACACTATGAATTGGCAAGACAGAGAAACGACGCGGTGAACAAAGTAGAGCAGTTGAAAAAATTACTACAATAAATTTTTGGAGAGATTGAACATGAGCACAAAGAACCCATTGAAGAGAGTATACGAACTGGACCAGAAAATTGCGGAGAAACTTGCATACATTGAGGAAGTGACAGCGCCACTCCGCGAAGAGATTGAGGAATTACAGGCAGAACGGAAAGAGTGCTTCGAATATGCGATGAAGAAACGTATTTACGAACAGGGTAAGTATGTGATGCAGACCATTATTAAAACTGGCCGTTCCTCAAGAAAACCCCGTGTAGACGATGTTCTAGCGAAACTCAAAGAGAAGTTTGGTGCAAAGTCGTATCAGGCAAAGGCGATTGAGATAGCGAAATTTGAAATCAAAGCCTTACAGACAGTGTTCAGCGAAGAAGAGATTGATTCTGTATGCGATGTCTCACAGAGCATGACTGAAGAACGTATCATAACGATGAGGGATTGAAATGGCTTTCACAGCCGGATTCAATTTCATTGTTTTGGAACACCCAGCAGCACCGCTGGATTTGTGGCACGTCGAGAATTTATATGACGCATACGCCGAATTGGCTGCCAAAACAAATGTGCAGCAATCCCGTGTGGATTATGACAAAAAACGCATTCATTCCCTGCCTGTAGACGCCTCATATTATGTTGTATTGCGGAACAGGGTTGGTCCTCACCAAGAGACGAAACGGGTAAGCATCCTGCGGGATTTTGGCGTCTTTGGATTATTTACTCCTGTATATACAAGCAGAGCAATCCTATGGGATCTCGCGGGATTTGAATCAGCACGCGATATGATACACGATTTACAAGACGAGTTTATAGAAGCGAGAAAAAAGGGGATTATGCCTCAAGGGCAAGAGCGATGTCGCGTGCCTTGAGAGTGGATCTCCCGTTAGCAATCATGAATTTCGCTGATTTCAGCGTTAATTCCTGAACATATTTTTCTGCAGAGTCACAAAGCGCGATTGCTGCTTCGTTTGATATTCTTTCGATTCCGGCGCTCTTCGCAAGACGAACAACGGCTGCTTTTGCAATGTCTGTCATCTGGATTTCTCCATAAGAGAGTCTACCTCGCGCCATTTAAACATACCGCTCTAAAGTCGCGTTCATATCATTATTAAAGCGTAATATGGTCATAGGATATATATACAGCAACTTTCTAATATTGTAGTATACACTCGCACATTAGGAAGGTGTAACAAAAAATGGCAACAGAACACGGAATTATTGAAATACGGCCCAGAATGTTGACTAACGACTTCCAGATTATCAAGCAATTCGCTGATAAGAATGGAATCACGTTTAAAGAACAGATGTCGAAAATTACGGCAAAAATGATGGAAATGGAAGCAAAGAAGGTAAATGAGGAGTTCTCCGAGAAGAAGGAAGAACTTGTAGCAATTGTGGAAGAGAACGCGAAGTGTGAGGAAGCAACCCCTGTTAAGGAGAAGCAGGAGAAGGTAAAGCGCGTCGTAGAAAAGAAGCGCGGAATGTATACTGCAGAAGACAAGATTCGCATGGCTGCTCGGATTGAGGATTACCTTGCCAGCACAGGCATGACAGCGTATCAGTTCCACAAGGAACACGGAGTCGCAGTTCCGCTCAAGATGTGGAAAGAAGGCAAGGGAGCCATGTCTGAAGCCAGAGTTCAGGTAATCGAGTCTGTTATCGGGGGTCAGTAAAATGGCTTCCAAATACAAGTTTGGAGCGGTCTCGGAGAAACAGGAGGCATTCTTTGCTTCCCAGTTTGAAAAGACGTTCGATAACATCAAGCAGTTGATTGAAAGCGGGAATTTGGAGAAATGGGAAAAGACGTGGTTATGTGCAGCGGCGCCGGTGAACTATGTGACCCGCAAGGCGTATACGGGCGGTATGAACACGATGATTCTGGAGTTCGCCCGGTTAGCACACGGATACACGTATTCACAGTGGGCGGGGTCAGGTCAGGTAAGACAAGCCGGTGGGCGTGTGAAATCCGAAGAAAAAGAGAACTCGCACGCAATTTTCGTTCCGAAATTTGCCACAAAGATAGTGGAGAAAAACGGGAAAGAACAAGAAGAAAAAATTCTCGTCGGCTGGAACGTCTTTTCGGTTTATAACCTTGACCAGTGTGAGAATGTAGTTGGTCTGCCTGTAGAGGAGTTCAAAAACGAGAAGCACATGGGGGCAGAGGAACTTCTGGCAATGAATCCTCATGAGGTTGTGTTTGGCGGGGATTCTGCGGCATATAGCCCGTCGCGCGACTGCATTATGATGCCTAGCCTAGAGGCGTTTAAGTCAAGTGAGGCATATTACGCAACGTATTTTCACGAATTAACGCATTGGAGCGGGGCGGAGCACAGATTGAGGCGCGACATGAGCACTATGTTTGGGAGCGAGCAGTATGGGAAGGAAGAACTTGTCGCAGAACTCGGTGCAGCGCTGATGAAAGCCAGATGCGGGATAGACGACGGGGATGCTAATGCAGCAGCGTATATCAAGTCGTGGTGGAGTAAAATCAGCGAGGATATAACAGAACTGTTCAGCGCCTATACAAAGGCGTTAAAGGCGGTAGAATACCTAACTACCCCTAAA
>ERZ795049.3513-NODE-3513-length-16525-cov-5.043655_pt1 | contig 16525 bp, 10 predicted proteins | sample MGYA00375133_ERZ795049 | MGnify/ENA primary metagenome ERZ795049 (study PRJEB30178, sample SAMN05720147) | activated sludge metagenome | isolation source: anaerobic digester from wastewater treatment plant | place: Japan | collected 2015-04-20 ...
GCCGCAGCCGCCCCGCGAGCAGGACCAGCGCCCCGCACACCAACCCCAGATTCGACCCGGCCGAAAAGCAGACGATCAGCGCGGCGGGGATCAGCACCAGCGCCGCCGCCAGCAGCGCCCGGACCGCCCGGCGCCGCGCTTCGCCGACCATCGCCAGCGCCGTCAGCAGCGTCAGCGCCAGCAGGTCGCCCACGTGGTTCGTGTTGCCGAGCCCCGCGGCCAGGAACCCTCGCCAGTCCGCCAGATTCGACTTGAGGTAAACCAGCTCCGGCCACCACGCTCGCAGCGCGTCCTCCACCAGAATCCAGAGGGCCGTGACGGCCCCGACGCCGACGAACAGCGCTCCGACGGCGGCCAGGTCGCGCCGGTTGCGCAGCCACTGGAACGACCCCAGCAGCGCCAGCGTCAGCCAGGTCACCCGCGCCGCGCGGTCCACCCCCAGCGACGGCGACCGCGACCACGCCAGCGCGATCCAGTGCCACGCCATGAACGCCAGCGCCGCGATCCACACCGCATCGAACGGAAACATCACCGGCCGTCCCGTCAGCGCGCGCCCGGCGACCGCCGCCAGCAGCATCCCGCTCCAGATCGCCAGCCACGCCCACTTCGGGCCCATGTAGGCGTCGTCGTGCGCCCCCGGGTCCATGATCAGCGGCGTCAGCAGCAACAGCGCCAGCGAGCCGACGCCGACGAACGACAGCCAGCGCCGGCAGTGGTGCATCCGGTCGGAGGGCTGCGCGAGCAGGAGCGATTCAGTCACCGGCGGACGCCTCCGGGTCGGATTCCACCCCGGCCGGCCGGGTCGGCGCCGCCCCGGCGCGCCGCGGCTTGGCCACCGCCGGCACGCCCACGGCGATGTGATCGGCCGGCACGTCGCTCAGCACGACCGCGTTGGCGCCGATCGCAACCCGGTCGCCGACCGTGACGCCGCCCAGCACCTTCGCGCCGACGCCGATCTGCACCCCGTGGCCGATCCGCGGCACGCCGCTGCCGCGGTCGTTCGCGCGATGCACCACGCACGCGCCGCTGTAAATCCGGCAGTCGTCGCCAATCTCCACCCCGTCGGCGATCACGATGCCGTGAAACGTGTGGACCGTGAACCGCCGGCCTATCCGCGCCCCGGGACGGATGTCGACCCCCGTGACGGCGAACACAAAGAAGCGCGCGACACGGTAGACCTGGCGCAGCGCGAAGCCGACGAGCGGAACGCGCAGCGCGCGCGACCACGCTCCCAGCCGGTGGACCGCGACGATCCAGAAGCCATACTCGATCAGCGGGCGGAAAAACGAGCGCCCCCCCTCCACCGTGCGGTACCACCGCCAGTCCTCCGCGAGCTGTTGCCTGAGACCCATTTGCGCCGACCGCCATTCCCGTTCGCGGCTTATCCTAAGGCGAACGCCCCCAAAAATCTTCCCCTACTTGGCGGGCCGGAGCCCCCGCGCGGCCGGCTGCCGGCGTTCAGCGCCGCTCGTCGTGGCGCGCCTGTTTCCTCTGCAGCGGGATCCGCGGCACGTTCTGGATGTCCAGCACAACCGCCTGCAGCAGCAGCTGAAACCCCAGGATCAGCGGCACGGCGGCGAGCATGATCGTCCCGGTCGGCGTCGCCGCGCCCACGAAGACCGCCATCTGGATCCACTTCCACAGGCCGAAGACGAGCCCCCAGCCGAACAGTGCCCCGCCGACGATCAGGAACGCCGAGACCGCGGAAAAATCGATGATGAAATAGCGCCACACGATGCGCCGGACGAAAACCCGCAGCAGCCACCACGGAAACGTAATCAACGCGCGCAGCGGGCTCAGATCGCTCGTCTCCTCGCCGTAGCGCGCCGGAATCGCCACGTCCATCGCCACGGCGCCGGCCAGGTACAGATGAAACAGCATGTCGGTCTCGAAGAAGAAACCGCGCGCGACCCGGTCCAGATTGAGCTGGCGCAGCGCCGGCCGGCCGATCGCGGTGAACCCGTTGGTCGGGTCGAGCAGGTCCCAGTAGCCGGTGGCGATTTTCGTCAGAAACGACAACCCCAGGTTGCCCGCCAGCCGGACCGGCGGCATCCGTCGGATCACGTCTCTGCCGCGGAAGCGCACCCCCTTGCAGTAGTCGGCCAGCCCCTCCTCGATCGGCAGCACCAGCCGCTCGATCTCCGCCGGGTCCATCTGGCCGTCGCCGTCGAGCTTGACGACGATCTCGGCGTCGGTCGCCAGCGCCGCGCGGTAGCCGGTCGCCATCGCGGCGCCCAGCCCGCGGTTGACCTCGTGGCGCAGCAGCGTCACGCGCGGATCGCCGACGGCCGCGACCGCTGCAGCCGTCCCGTCGCGGCTCGCGTCGTCCACCACGAACACCCGCTCCACCCGCGGCGGGATCGCGCGCAGCACCCCGCCGATGAACCGCTCCTCGTTATGCGCGGGGATGACGCAGGCGATCTTCATCGGCGCCGGGCTCAGGCCGCGCGCCCGTCGCGCGGGCCGACATAAACCTGAAGTTGCTCGTCGAACCGGAACTCCGATCCCTCCAGCAGCGGGTCCTCCGCCCGCGGCATCCGGTCGACGAACGCGACCAGACCGTCCCAGTCGGGCAGCCCCGAGAGCGCATCGAGCGCGAGCAGATTATGATGGCCCGAAGCGTTGGCCAGGCACATGCAGCGCTCGGGCGGCAGCTCGCGCAGAAACGCGGCGAGGAACCCGGCGATCGACGAATCCCCGCTCCCCGTCGCCGAGGCGATCGCCCGCACATGGTAGGCGTGCGCCCAGAGCTGGCGGTGCGCCCAGCGTTCGGCGGCCGCGCCCGCCCCTCCGCCGAACCGCGCCAGCCGTTCGGGCGAACCCCCGCGCAGATAGTAGCCGCGCCGCGCCGTCTTGATCACGCACAGCCCGCAGCCCAGCGCGATCGCCCGCTCCGCCAGCCGCAGATAATCCTCCACCGGTATCAGCTCGACCAGGTCGGCATCGGGATGGCGCCGGCGCAGCTCCAGATACCGCTCGCGCTCCAGCATGAAGTACAGCTCTTCGATGCTCGGCATGAAGATGTCCACCGCCGGCAGCGTCCGCGCCAGAATCCCCGCCCAGTCGACCTTGCCCGAGGCCGAGTCCGGGTCGGGCAGCGACAGGTCGAGCGACGTCGTCGCGTCGCACGCCTTGGCACGCTCAAAAATCGCGGTCAGCAGCCGGCCGTCGTTCTCATACACGCCGCGCATCAGCGGCGGGTAGCCGAAGTGGAACAGCCGCGCCGCCGCCACCGTCGCGAAATCGATGTCGTCCAGTTGGAACTCGTCGTTCCGGCCCGGGCAGTGCAGGAAGATCCGGTCGATGCCGGGCGGCGCCAGCACGACCGTATACGATGTGCATGCGCCGCCGACGGGCCGGATCGCCCCGCCGATCCCCGCTTCTTCCAGCAGCTCGCGCGCGATATGCCCGAACTTGTCCTCGCCGATCCCCGCCGCGGCGGCCAGCCGCAGCCCGTAACGCTTGAGCGCCAGCCCCGTGTTGGCCACCGGGCCCCCCAGCGAGATCCGCGCCGGCTCGGTGTTGACCAGCTTGCCCGGCTTGAGCAGGTCGCCGACGCGCTCGACGCGCCCGCTGGCGAACACCGGCGTGATGTCCAGGCAGATGTGCCCGGCGGCAACGGCATCGATCATTTTGGCCATGTCGGCATCCTGAATGAAGTGGCCCGGCCGCGCGGGTCAGCCGCGGCGCGGGGGCATGGGCGGCGCGAATCGGTTCGCCTTGGCGCGCGTCGGTTGCAGCGCCGCTGGCTCGCGCCGCGCAAGCTAAGCTTGGCGGCGACACGGGTTCGTCGCGGCGCGGGACGCCGGCCGCGTGGCCTCGTCGCGCCGCGGGCGACGGTCCGCACCGCACCGACCGGCCCCCGAGTTTGCCCCGCCTGCTCTTCCCCTGCAAGCGCAGAGACGCCGCCGCCCTCCCAAAACAAGACGCACGCCGCGTCTGTGCGTCACGATGCGGCCGGGCGCCGACTCGATTCCGATCCCGACACCGATCCATCATGCCCTTCTTTGAGCCTTTCGCTTTTGCGAGTCTCTCGACCTCTTTCGTGCCCTTTCGTGCCTTTCGTGATCCATATCTTCCCCATTCCTCCCTCCCCCCCAAAATTATGTTCCCCCTGATTCCCCTATGGGTTCCTGAGGGAATTCATTTCTCTCCCTCCCCCCTTGTATAATACTTCCCCAGCGGGGAAATCGCCGCCCCCTGCCCGCTCAATCGCGCTTGAGGCGGACTTCGATGATCAGCGGGAGGTGGTCCGAGGCGAGGCAGGCCAGGTTGTTGCGGGCGACTTCCACCTTGACGACCTCGAAGTGCGGGCTGACGAAGATGTGGTCGATGCGGCCGACGGGGTAACGCGTCGAGTAGGTCTTGTGCGGGCGGTGGCGGTCGAGTTCGAGCTGGCTGTCGCGCAGGCGGCGGCGCAGCAGGCGGCAGACCTGCGAGCCGGGCAGCGCGTTGAAGTCGCCGCAGAGGATCACCGGCCCCTGGCACTCGGCGCAGTTGAGCCAGTCCGCCCCGAGCAGCGCGCGCGCCTGGCAGAGCTGTTCGCGCCGGCGGAGGCCGAAATGCGTGTTCAGGACGTGGATCGCGCAGCCGTTGAGCTCGACGACGGTCCACAGCGCGCCGCGCGGTTCGAGTTGGGGCCGGTCGGGCAGGCCCGGCAGGGCGTCGGCGCGGACGAGCCGCATCGGGTAGCGGCTCAGGATCGCGTCGCCGTAGAGCTCCTCCTCCAGCCGCAGCGCGGGGTGGAAATGATGATCCATGCGCAGGTAGGTGGCGATGATCTGGGCCTGGTCGGCGCCGTCGGTGCGCAGCCGGCCGATGTCGAGTTCCTGCAGGCAGACGATGTCGGGATCGTACTGCGCGATGACGCGGGCGACGCGATGCGGAGACGTTTTGCCGTCCATGCCGATGCAGCTATGGACGTTGTAGGTCATGATGCGCAGCGTGTCGCGGGTGATGACGGGGGGGCAGCGCTCGAGCGGCTGGCGCCGGCCGAGCAGGCGCATCGCGGTATCGTGCAGGTCGACGGGCCGCAGGTAGCCCTTGTCGGCGCCGCTGACGAGCGTATCGGCGGGCATCATGACGAACCCCTCGACCTCGTCGGGACCGGGGCCGGCGTGGGCGCCGTTTTCGACGGGGAAGCTGAGCGGTTTGCGGCCGCGACGCCAGCCGCTGAGGACGAAATCGCCGGCGTTGGGATGGCGCACGAGCCGGATCAGATCGGGAACGACCTCGCGCAGGAACGGATGCTGGGGTCCGAGGATGCGCGCGCCATCCTCGGGCAGCATGAACTCGCCCTGGGGGGTGAACGCGGCGACGCGCGACTCCCCCTCGCGGACTAGGACGAGCGGAACGCGGGCCTCCGTCGCCAGCCGCCGCGCCAGGCTGCGCTTCTGTTCGCTGCCGAGCTCGCGCTGGATGTAGATGTGGCCGACCGGACCCATCGACGCGATGATCGGGCGGTGATCCTCCTCGGCGACGCGGCCCTCGCCCTCCTGGATCAGCGGGCGCATGAGGAAGCGCCAGTTGAACAGCCGCCAGCGCTGGGACTGGATGCCGCGGCGCTCCTGGGGGCCGACGCCGCGATGCGGCAGCGAGTGGTCGAAGACCCGCTCGACGGCCTCCTGGATCGTCTCGCCGGTTTCAACCGGGTAGGGGACGACCTCCTGCTGGCCGTGGTCGGAGAAAATCCAGACGTCGTAATCGCGGCAGGGGGAGGCCTGGGCGGCGAGCCAGATGCGCTTGACGGCGTCGTCGATGCCGCGCAGCGTCCAGTGGGCGAAGGCGGAGGTCGGCCCGCGGCGATGCGACTGCTCGTCGTAGCCGAGCAGATTGAGGTGAATCACCGGCAGGCCGCGCGCGATGTCGAGCTTGACGCCGGCGGTGACCAGTTCGCGCGAGAGGATCGAGACGCCCACCCGCGAGGGGACGAACTTGAGTTCCTTCCACAGATCCTGGCCGGCGATCGTGCCGCGGAAAAAATCATAGAACGCCAGGATGAATTCGTAGAGCAGCAGGACCACGGTGCGCAACAGGCCGTAGATATTGAACAGCAGGAAGAGATGCAGGGCGAAGGGGGAACCCTTGGAGAACATGCCGCTCCAGCCGAGCGTGGTGGAGCAGATATGCGCTTCGTCCGCGCCGCCCGAGTAGATGTTGGAGTACGAGGCGCCCCCCTTGAGCAGCGGTTCGCCCTCGGCCTCGAGGCGGCGCTCGATCGTCAGCGCGTCGTCGCAGTCATACATGCGGAAGACGCGCCGCGTCTCGCGGTCGAAGAAGCTGAACGCGGGGACGGCGCAGGGGATGCCGTAGAACAGTTCGCCCTGCACGGCCGGCGTCGCCGAGGGCAGACCGGAGTAATGCGAGAAGACCTTGTATTGCTGACGGACGAGGAGCTTGCGCAGGAAGGGGAGGCGCTTGCGGGCCATCGCCCGTTCCATCTGCTGGCGGCTGAGCCCGTCGATCTGGATGATGACCAGGCCGGGGAGGGTCGCGCCCTGGGGGTTGCGCGACAGGCCGAGCAGTTGGATCAGGTTTTCGCTGCGGCTGATCCGGCGCCGCAGGCGTCGCAGGAACATGTCCAGATAGAAGATCATGTGCTCGCGCCTGCATCCTCCTCCGGTTCGACTTCTTCCTCGAGGGCGGCGACGGCCGCTTCGGTCAGATTGGCCAGGATGTCCCATTCGGCCTTGAGCTCCTCCAGGGCGGCGCGCCAGATGCTGTGGTCGGCCATGTGGTGGAACTCGCTGATGCGCTGGACCTGCAGATACAGCGCCTGGAGGCGTTCGGCGCAGCGGGGCATGGCGAACTCCCGGGCGGTGGCGAGGGCGCCGCGGCGCAGCGGCTCGGGGTCGCGCTCGAGCTGATCGACGACGTCGGCCAGCGCCGCCGCGAAGGGAGCCTCCTCCTCGTGCGGCAGCAGGCGGCCGTTGCAGCCGTCGCGGACGACTTCGCGCGCGCCGTTGGCGTCCAGGGCGACGACCGGCACGCCGGCGGCAAGCGCCTCGACGAGGACCATCCCCTGCGTTTCGCTCTTGGAGGCGAAGGTGAACACGTCCATCGCGTGGTAGGCGTCGACGAGGTCCTGGCCGCTGAGGCTGCCGGTCAGGTGGAGCCGGTCGCCGAGGCCGGCATCGTCGAAGATCGCCTGGATTTCGTCGACCGAGGGCCCGCCGCCGACGACGAGAAAGTGGCCGCGGTCGGTTGTCGCGAGATATTGGCTGACGGCCCGCGCCAGAAAGGGCAGGTTTTTTTCGGGCGCCAGCCGGCCGAGGTGGCCGATCACGCGGTCTTCGGGCGCCAGGCCGAATTGGCGGCGGAGGCGCAAGCCGTCGCCGCGCTGGAATTCCTCGATGTAGACGCCCGTCGGGATGCTCTGGATCGGGACCGTCACGCCGCGTTCGCGCAGGATGGCGGCCACACTTTCGCTGGGGGCCACGACGGCGTCGCACAGGTTGCAGTAGCCGGTGGCCTGTTTGACGGCGAAAACCTTCATGCGCTGCGAATCGCCCGGCACGTAGTGCGTATACTGCTCATACATCGTGTGGTGGGTAAAGACGAGGGGAATCTGATATTGCGAGGCGACGCGCAGCGCCGTGCTGCCCAGCAGGAAAGGGTGGTGCGAGTGGACGACGTCGGGCTGGAAGTCCTCCTCGAGTTTGGCTTCGAGGTAGCCGGGGACCGGGATGATGACGGAGAAATCGCTGCCGTTGAAATTCTGAATCGCGGGGACGCGGATGACATCTTCCTCCTGTTCAGGCATGTCCTCGAATTCGGGGGCGACGACGACGACGCGATGGCCCATCGCGCGCAGCTCGTGGGTGAAGAACGAGACCGAGCGCGCCACGCCCCCCACGTGGGGGGTAAAGGTGTTGGTCATCATGAGGATGTTCACGCCGGGGACGCTCCGATGGTCAGGGTTCGCGATTCAACTCAGGGTTGGCGCCAGGTTACGGGCCAATTCGACGTGATCGACGCCGGCGCCGGCGATGAGCGGCGGGGCCTCGGGCAGCCGCACTTCGATCTCCGGGGGCTCGGCGCGCCAGCGGGCCTGCCAGCGGACGACGACCCTCTCGTCGGTCGGCTCGACGCGGATCGAGACCGGGCCCCAGGGGGTGGGCGCCGGGCCGAAAGTGAGCGGTTCGCCCGCCAGCAGCCATTCGGAGGCAATTCCCGCGCCGAGCACGAGGCGATTGAGCGCGGGCTCCTCGTAAAGGAAACAGTTGCGGACGAGCATGATCCATTCGGCCGCGGCCCAGATGTGCTGGCCGTCGCCCATGCAGCCGCCGCGGGTGTGGGGATGAATCGCCTCGGGCCACTGGCCGGTCGGCGAGGCGAGGCGCGCCACGGCCTTCATCAATTCCAGATAGCGGCCATCGCCGGCGCGGAGCAATACCTGGGCCATGTGGAGCGTCAGGTAGGGGTTGATCCCCGAATGGATCATGTCCTGAAAGAAGCCGCCGTGGACGCGGCACTGGCTCATCAGATAGTCCAGGGTGTCGAGCAGGCGATGGTCGTCGCCGCGCCACAACTGGAGAGGGTAGCCGACGACGAGGCAGCCGATCATGCCGGGATCGAGGCGGCGGTCGGGGGCGGCGGGCATGGCGGGGCGGCCGAGGCGTTCGGCGGCGAGGCGCAGGCTGTGCTCGATCGCCTGCATGAACTGGAGCGCGTAGCGTTCGAACTGGCGGGCCTGAGGTTCGTCGCCGTAGGCGAGCATCAGTTCGGCGGCGGCCATCAGGCCGGCCACGCCCCAGAAATCGTCCCAGTAGTAATAATCGTTCGGCCCGAGGTGCTCGGCGCTGAAGCCGGGCGGGAAGAGGCCCTGGTGGACGGGGTCGGATTCGCCCTCGCGGCTGCGCTTGCGATCAATCCAGTGGGCGCCGCGTTCGATGGCGGTGCGCCACCCCCGTTTCGGCGGGCGCCCGGTCAGCGCGCAGTAGCGCTGCATGATCCAGAGCGCTTCGCCATTGGAGTCCCATTCGCCCTCCTGAGAGAGGAAGTAGCCGAACGGGGTCTGGCGTTCCGGGAAACGATCCAGCACGCGCTCGACGCGCTGGTCGAGGCCGACGCAGGCGAGGGCGTGGAGCATGAACGCGGCGTCGCGGAACCAGAACCGCTTGTAGGTGTATGGGCCGGGGTAGACGTCGCCGGGGGCGTGCTGGACGAGCGTGCGCAGGTGAACGTCCCAGAGGAACTGGATCTGGGGGTCGGGGTGGCGCAGGCGGCAGGCGTGCGCCAGGCTGTCGGCCCAGGCCTGTTCGGCCGAGGGGGGCGGCGGCAGTGGCGGAGCGTTTTCCGGCCGGACGGGGACGTCGCAGGTGATGGCGCGGGGGGTTTCCGGCGCGAGCTGGAACAGGACGGCCGCCGTCGCCATGCCGACATTGCAGACGACGCGGCGCGCATCGCGCGGCCGGGTCAGGTGCATCGAGACATCGCCGGCATGGTATTCGGAGAACGAGTGCAGGTCGGCCGGCGCGCTGAAGCGGACCTCGTCCTTGCCGTCGATCAGCCAGCCCTGGCGGTTGCCGGTCAGTTCGATCTCGTGGATGAAATCGATCCCTTCCGGGTTGTAGGGGCGGGCCGAGATGACGAGCCAGGCATCGCAGGGGGCGCGGCCCGCGACCACGATGCGACAGACCGGTTGGCCGTCGACGAGCGTCATCTCGACGCGGGAGTGGATCTGGAAGCCATCCTCCTCCGCCCGGGTCACGACGGCGAGGTTGGATTCATAGTTCAGTTCCTGCTCGACGGCGGGGAGTTTCGAGGGGGCGATCAGGCGCCCCTCGCGCGTGACGATCCACGCATCGAGCGACCAGCCGTCGTAGTGCGGGATGACCAGGCCGTGTGGATCGACCAGCGGGTAGGCTTCGTAGTCGGGGATGCCGACGGCGGTCCAGTTGCGATGCGTCAGGTTGATGTGGGTGAGGGAGAAGGCGCGGGGGACGAAGGCGACGTCGTGCGGATTGAACTGGCGCTCGACCCACATGGGCCAGACCCAATCCAGGTTCTGCTGGATCGAGCGGCTGTTCATCAGACCGCGGGCATGGAGGACGACGCCGGCGCGGAGGAGCTCAATCGGCTCGTGAACTTCGGAGGGCTGGGAGAAGCGGCGGACGTAGCTGAGCAGGGCGATCGGGTCGAGGAAGCCCTTGGAGCGCGCCATGCGGCGCACGATGAATTTCCACGGTAACCATTTCAGCCACATGCCTTGACCTTCCCCGCGCGGGTGCGCCCGGTCGTGTCCCCCCTGGGCGGGAAGCAATCACCGGGCCATGGATCCGCGAAAATCAGTTTAGCATGACGGGCGTGAAGGGTTCACGACGGCATTTGGCGGGCGGGAATGCGGGGGGGAGGCCATTGGGGGCGGATGATGAGTTGCTCATGGATCCGGTGGTCGCAACGAGGGGACAAAATGGCCGGTTCTCGAGAGCCGAGGACGAGGAACGAGAGCCGAGAGCCGAATTATGGGGGGCCGCTGAGGGCGAGGACGAAGATGAGGGACGAATAGGGGAGAGATGGTGCCGAAGAGAGGACTCGAACCTCCACGGGGTCACCCCCACACGGACCTGAACCGTGCGCGTCTGCCAATTCCGCCACTTCGGCACCTGGCGCGATCCGGGCGGACCGCGTGGGGCTGAACCGGCGGAGGTCGCCGCCGCGGCGGCGCAACCGCACGTCAGGTCCGTTCAGCCCATACCCAGCCCAACTTATAGCGGGTCGGCCAGTCCAATGCAAGGGGGGAATCAGGCAAAAAAATGGCGGGCGCTTGCGCCAAGGGCAGGGACGGAAAGGACGCAAGGGACATAAGGGACAGCAGGGACGTGAGTTGGTCATGAACCGGCGGTTCACGACGCGGGGGAGGAAAATGGGCAGCCCTTCGAGAGCGACCACGAGGACAGGGACGAGGGACGATCCTAGTGCTGGCAGGTGGGGCAGAAGAAGGTGCTGCGCTGTTGCTGGACGAGGCGCTGGATCGGCGTGCGGCAGCGGGCGCAGGGGTCGCCCTCGCGGCCGTAGACCCTGAGCCGGCGCTGGAACTGGCCGGCGGCGCCCACGGCATTTTCGAAGTTGAAGATGGTGGTGCCGCCGCAGCGGATGGCGCTGCGCAGGATGAGGCGGAGGGCCTTGTGCAGGCGCGCCGCTTCATCGAAGGAGAGCGAGCGGGCCGGCCGCGCCGGATGGATGCCGGCGCGATGGAGCGCCTCGGAGACGTAAATATTGCCGAGGCCGACGAGCCGATCCTGGCGCATCAGCCAGACCTTGATGGGTGAAGCGGACTGGGCGAGCCACGCGGTGAGGCGGGCGGGGGTGAACGCGCGGCCGGTCGGATCGATGCCGGCGGGCGTGGCGTCGCGGAGCGTGGGGTAGAGGGTGAGGGTGCCGAACCGGCGGGTATCGTGGAAGAGGAGGGCGCCGCGGTCGAGCCGGAAGCGGACGCGGAGGGGCGCGACCGGCGGCTGGCGGCAGTCGGGCGCCCAGGCGAGCCGGCCGGTCATGCGCAGGTGAATGCAGAGCCAGGGGCCGGCTTCCGGGATGCCGGGTTGAGAGAAGCCGATGCCGACCTGTTTGCCGATGCGGCGAACCGCGGTGATGGTCCGGCCAATGAGGGGCTCCAGAGAAGCGGGATCGATTTTGGGATCGAAGACCTGGACGGCGACGACGCGGCGGCCGGTCAGCGCGGGGGCGAGTTGGCGCGCGACCGTTTCGACTTCAGGCAGTTCAGGCATAGGGGGAAAGACCTTTCATGGAGAGGAAGGGAGAGCAAGGCCCTGGTTGGGTCAGGGAATTCATTTTTGCCGGAAGGGGAGGGAATGCGCTAGAATCGTGCGTCGCTTGCCCGGCGGAAGCCGGCGGCGGGCGGCCAGTTCGCTGCGCAGCAGGGAGAAGCCATGGCCGAGTCGGTGGTGAGCGCCGAGCAAGTCAGTCGCCGGCGGGCGTTTCGCCCGTTCCTGATCGCGGCGATCGCGCTGGTGGTCGTGTTTCTGGCAGCCGCCGTGGGGGGCGGGATCTACACGTCGCTGCAGTACCGCGAACTGGTGGACCTGGGCAAGGAGACGCAGGCCGATTACGCGCGCCTGGACGAGGCGTATCCGTTCGAGCCGCCGAGGGGCGCGGCGGCGGCGCCGTCGCGCTGGGAGGCGATGCTGTCGGTGCGGGCGCGGGCGCTGGCGGCGCTCTCGCCGGCGGCGCGGGTGCAACTGGCCAAGCTGCTGGAGCTGCAGTCGCTCAAGGAAGTCGATCCGGTGTATCTGGCCCGGCTGCTGCCGCTGGGCGGGCAGCTCAAGGCGGTGGTCGACGCGCATGTGGCGGCGCTGGCCGAACATGAAATGAGCGGCGAGGAGTATCGCTGGTATCTGAGCCAGGCGGTTTACCAAGTGATGAAGGAGACGCGGGAGGCGGCGCCCGCGGAGGCGGCGCACTGGCGGGTGTTGCACGTGGCGGAGGCCCTGAGCCGGACCGATGAGGACAGCCGCAACGACTTGACGGGGGAGGAATTTTTAGAACGGATCAAGCGGGAATATGGCCCGCTCGAACGAGCCGACGCCAGCGTGACCGGGCCGTTGCGCGCCAGCGATCCGGTGGCGGCGATGCTCGACCTGCTGGCGGTGGCTTCGGGTTGGGCCCGGATGGAGCAATTGACGACGCAGGAGAAGCCCGCCGGCTCGTAAGCCGGGCGGAATCCGTGCGATGAGCAGCGCGACGACGACCTACCCCGGCCGGAGCCGACTCCGGCGCAAGAGCCGGCCGCGCCGCCGGATACGGATCCGCTTTCGTTTCCGGTTCTGGCGGGCGCTGTTCGCGCTGGTGGCGTTCTTCATCACGCTGGGGGGCGCGATCGGGGCGGGGCTGTTCATCGGGTATGTTCATAGTCTGCCGCCGATCGAGCAGCTCGAGCATTATGATCCGCCGCAGGTGACGCGGGTGTATGACCGGAGCGGGGCGAAGGCGATCGGGGAGTTCAAGCAGGAAAACCGTCAGGTCACGCCGATTAATGAAATTCCGCGGATGCTGCGCAACGCGTTCATCGCGGTGGAGGACCGCCGGTTTTACGAACACTGGGGGGTGGATCTGCGCGGCGTGATCCGCGCGCTGGTGCGCAACATCAAGGCGGGCCGGATCGTGGAGGGGGCGAGCACGATCACGATCCAGTTGGCGGGGGCGATCCTGCCGGAGATTGAGCGGTCCGAACGGACGATCGGGCGCAAGGTGATTGAAGCCTTCCGGGCGATGCAGATCGAGCGGCGGTATACGAAGGATCAGATCCTCGAATTTTACCTGAACCAGATTCCGTTCAGTTACAACGCGTTCGGCGTGCGGGCCGCGGCGGCGACCTATTTTTCGAAGGACATGGCGGATCTGACGATCGCCGAGTGCGCGACGCTGGCGGGGATGGTCAAGGGCCAGAGCGTCTACAATCCGATCAGCAACGTGGAGCGATCGACCGAACGGCGCAATCTGGTGCTGGCGAAGATGCTGGAGAACGGGTTCATCACCGAGGAAGAGTATGAAGCGGCGGTGAAGGAGCCGATGCAGGTGCGGCGCGGGTTCGGCGTGACGAGCGCCTATCCGTACTTTCTGGATGGACTGCGCCGCGACCTGATCAACTTTTACGGCGAGAGCATCGTCTCGCTGGGCCAGGCGGGGCTCCGCATTTCGTCGACGATCGACCCGGCGATCCAGGAGGCGGCGATCAAGGCGCTGCGCGATGGGCTGGCCGGCAATGAGGAATGGGAAGGGGTCGAGGCGTTGTGGCAGTCGAAGAAGCCGGAACGCGCCGAGGAGGAGATGAAGAACTGGAAGGGGCGGATTGACCCGGGCGACACGTATCTGATGCAGATCACCGGCGTGCGCGAGGATGAGCTGGACGTGCGGCTGCGCTGGTATCGCGGAACGATTCCGATCCCCGATCCGCCGCCGTTTCACAATCCGGAAGGAAAGCTCGACATCGGCCAGTTGATCGACGTGCGGGTGGAGACGGTCGATCAGGAACGGAGCACGTTCAGCGGGCAGTATGCGTTCAGCAGCCCGGTGCAGGGGAGCATCGTCGTGCTGGACGCGCACAGCGGGGACGTGCTGGCGCTGGTGGGAGGAGTCAACTTCTACAACAAGGCGTGGAATGGCCAGTACAACCGGGCGATGATGGACGGGCGGCAGCCGGGGTCGTGTTTCAAGCCGTTCTATTACGCGGCGGCGTTCGAGAAGGGGCTGACGCCGGCGGACATGATCGTCGATGAACCGATAGAGTATTATGTTTACAATACGGTCTATCGGCCGCGGAATTATGAGAAGTATTTCGCCGGCAACATGACGCTGATCGAGGCGCTGGAGCATTCGCGCAACATCCCGACGATCCGGCTTTACGAGGCGCTGGGTCCGCGCACGGCGAATGAAATCGTGGGCCGATTCGACTACGTCGGGCGGAGCCGGCGCTGGCAGATTCCGAACGAGTATTCGACGCCGCTGGGGACGATCGACTGCACGCCGCTGGAGATGGCGGCGGCGTATCTGGCGTTCGTCAACTGGGGGGTGGGGGTGCGGCCGCAGTTCTTCAGGAACGCGGTCGATGCGAATGGGCGGATCCAGATCCCGGTCGAGCGCAAGGAAGGGCCGATCATCAGCCCGATCGCGGCGTATCAGACGCTGTATCTGATGCGCCAGGTGGTACGCAGCGGGACGGGCCGGCGGCCGATCGGCGAGAAATTCCCGAGCCCCCCCTTCCCGCAGATCGCCGGCAAGACGGGGACGACCAACGACAACCGCGACGCGTGGTTCTGCGGGGTGACGCCCGACCTGGTGATCGTGGTGCAGATCGGATTCGACCAGTATCATCCGATGGGTCCGGGGATGACGGGCGGCAGCGTCGCCGGTCCGGTCTGGGCCATGACGTTCCGGGAGATCCTGAAGACGCGGCCGAGCTGGACGCTGGAGTTCACCGCGCCGCCGGGGATTGTTTATGCCGATATCTGCAAGAACACCGGCAAGCGGGTCGGGCCGGCCTGCGAGTGGGAAGGTCACGCGGTCTACAAGCAGGTCCCGTTCAAGGAGGGGACCGTTCCGGAACAGGACACGAACGGCTACGAGCGCGTGCCGCTGATTCAGCCGGTCAATTCGGAATACAGTTATTTCTCCGGGCAGTCGCCGCGGGTCGGGCGCGCCAGCCCCGCCAGCAACCGGTCCTACGATTAGGATGTTTGTCGAAGAGTCGCTCGCTGCGGGGACGGGGGTAATTCGTAAGAGTTGAGAATGGCGGATTTTCGAGAGCCGAGGACGAGGGACGAGCGCCGAGAGCCGAATTTTGGGGCGGGCCGTTGGAGGGCGAGGACGAGGGCGAGGACGAGAGACGATTCTTGAATGAGGCTAGTCGACTGAACCGGGCAGGCGGAATTCCTCGACGACGCGACCGCCGATGAGGTGTTCCTGGATGATGCGTTCGAGGACGTCGGGCGTGCAGCCGTGGTACCAGACGGCGTCGGGATAGACGACGGCGATCGGTCCGCCGGTGCAGACGTCGAAGCACCTGGCGCGGGTGCGGAGGACGCCGCCCTGGCCGTCGAGCTTGAGTTCCTTGAGGCGCTGCTTGAGGAATTTCCAGGCATGGCGGGCGGCGCGGGACTGGCAGCAGTCGTCGTCGGTGCAGAGGAAGATGTGGCGCGAGGCCCGCGCGAGGTTGAGCTTTTCGACTTTTCTGGCCAGCTTGTCCATTGCCCACCGCATCCGGGGAGAGGGGCCGCGAGGGGCGGCCCCGCCGGATCATCCAGAGCAAAAATTCGGCCCGCCGCGCCGCCGCTTGCAGTGACGGCGGCTTCGGTTAGACTGAAGCCGCATCTCGTCCGGTCCCGGAATGCCCATGATTGCCTGGTCGCGGTTCAACCCCTGTCAATCCACGCCGGCGTTCATCGCGGCGATGGTGCTGATTGCGGCGCTGGGGCTGGCGTTGCGGCTGCCGGGGCTGGGGCGCCGACCGCTGCATGTGGATGAGGCGGTGCAGGCCTGCAAGGCGGGAATACTGTACGACAGCGGCGAGTATCGTTACAACCCCCGCGAATTTCACGGGCCGACGCTGTATTACGCGACGCTGCCGGTGCTGTGGCTGAGCGGCGCGGAACGGGCGGAGGAAGCGGGGGCGCGCACGTTCCGGCTCGTGCCGGTGGTGTTTGGGGTCGGCCTGATCCTGCTGGGGCTGCTGCTGCGGCGGGGGACGGGGCGGCCGGCGGCGCTTGCGGCCGCGCTGCTGACCGCCGTCTCGCCGGCGTTTACGTATTACAGCCGCTACTACATCCAGGAGATGGTGCTGGTTTTTCTGACGTTCCTGCTGATTCTGGCGGGGTGGCATGGGGGGCGCGGGCGCGGGTGGTTCTGGGCGGGGGTGGCCGGGGTGACCGTCGGGCTGATGCACGCAACCAAGGAGACGTGGGTGCTTGCGGCGGGGGCGATGGCGCTGGCGCTGGTGGGGGCCGCGTGGTGGAGGTGCGCGCTGGGCGAGCCGGCGCGCCGGGGGCGGCGCTGGCGGCGGCCCGGCCCG
>ERZ795049.3523-NODE-3523-length-16484-cov-5.148274_pt1 | contig 16484 bp, 10 predicted proteins | sample MGYA00375133_ERZ795049 | MGnify/ENA primary metagenome ERZ795049 (study PRJEB30178, sample SAMN05720147) | activated sludge metagenome | isolation source: anaerobic digester from wastewater treatment plant | place: Japan | collected 2015-04-20 ...
CAGGTGCACTCCATAACAATTCATATTTTAATCTAATAGCAGCTGTTTTTACTTGTTGTAATATTCTATCGTGCACATTTTCCTGCTCTGTATATCCAATTTTTTGGGAGCCTTCATTTGGCTTTAGTTCAGGAAGAGTGTAGGAATATATCTGAGGATATACAACTTTATAAGACTTTATGTTTTGTGTTATGTTGCTCATTATGTCACTTTTATAACTTATGTTTCATTGTTGTTCGGGTGTCTTTTAGCATGTTGCCTAACATCTGTGTAGGTACCACGTTATTGTATAGGTACCACAGCGTGGTAACTATATTCACTTTATATACCTATTCGTATTTGTTTAAACTGTTGATAATCTATAGTTTATGATTTATTAATAGAAATATACTATGGCACCTATCCATTTGTTAATTTATGTTTAAATCCCCAATTATCCTTAGCTTTTTCAGTTTTTAATTCAAGAATTCTATTTTTTTTGTAAAACTACTAAAGATTTTCTGATTGTAAAAACTAAATGTGAGTTTTTAGATAAAATTTTTAGTACAAGCATCAATGTTACAAACGAGGTATAAAGAGATTACCCTATCCTCCACAAGTGGACTGTAGTTATTCTTTCCATTTTTTGTCGGGTATTGATTTGTAACGTCCCCAACATGTATAATGTGTCAATGATAGTAAGGATACAATTTTAGATAGTATTCTGTATTTTAGTAACATATGCTGTATGTAATACAAAATCCACAAAATTGCAATGAAAATAACCGACGATAGAGTAAATCTTATAAATGAAGAGTGTATCTCCAATTGCAAAACACGTTCTACTACTATAGTAAATGCTACAGAACTTACTATGCTTACTCCTATAAGTAACCCGTGTGCTGTTTCAATGGCTCTTTTGGGGCAATTATTCATACAACGCATACAACTTTCACACTTAAAAGTCCAAAAAGGATGTTTATGAAATAGGTTAATTGCCTGTACAGGACATTGTTTAATACACAAACCACACGAATCACAATCTATCGTAGCATAAAATGATTTTGCCAATATAAATCTGCCTATGAAGTAATAAGCTATAGCAATGGGCGAAATAAGTATATCCTGAATTACGTCTCTGTATGCAAGAAAATCCCGCTGACCTGAGAAAATGTTGACTGCATGTTTTTCTACTCTATTGTAATTTGTTCTGTGGAGGTATTTTACCGTCTTTTCATTCAATGCTGGATGTATCGAAAGCCAATTAGAAGGCATATCAAAAGGAATTTGCCCTACAATTTTATAGCCTTTGTTTCTTAATATGAATGACGATACAAAAAATGCAATTCCCGTTAAGCCTGGAGTTACAAAATTCCCTATTTTCATTCCTGCTCGTGTATTCATCAAAACAACACGATTGTTTCCTTTCGGAAAGTTACGAATAAAATCCAATGTAATTTTTGGATAATTAAACCCATGTATCGGAGAAATTATGCATACCAAAGCATCATCAATTGGAGGTATATTTTTATCACATTTTGCAATGTCAACTATTTCGCAATCTATTCTGTTTTTGATTGCAAATTCAGAAAACTACAAAGCAATGCGTTTTGCATTACCTGTTCCTGAAAAATAAAATAGGATAACTTTCTGAATAGTATTCATCGCCTGTTGTTAATTTCTCTATATTCTATATTCTACCTAACGGCGGTCTCAAAAAACCTCCATTAAGTTGATTTTTTGTTCAAAAGTAATGCGTTTTAGGGACGTTTCAAAATTTACTGGTATATTTTTGATATTATTGAGTAGAATTGTATCTAATAAATAATATTTTTTGTTACATTTGCGTTTCAAAAAAAAATAACATAAAGTATGAACAAATCTATCTGGCTATTGGCATTCGTTGTTTTACCAACTTGGCTATTTGCCCAACAAACACTTAATGAAAAACTTATTTTACAACTAGTTAACGAAATTCGTACCGAAGGATGCTATTGTGGCAACGAAGAAGTAAAACCTGTAAACGAAGTACTTTGGAACGATAAATTAGCAAGCATAGCCACCCAACATAGCCACGATTTATTTACATATACAAGCAAAAATGAGAATAAATTTGTTTATCTCAGTCATATAAGTACGGATGGCTCTACTCTTGACGACCGTCTTAAAAAAGCGAACGTTACCGCGAATAACATACGCGAAAACATTGGATATGTTCAAGGAAACGAACGTATCATTGTTGATTATTGGATAAACAACCCAGAATCATGCAAAAATTTAATGCATCCAACAGCTGCCAGCATAGGCATTGGACGCAGTGGAAATTTTTGGACAATGTTATTAACAAGTGCTTTTATTACAAAATAATTTTTTTACCTTTGTGCGTTTTACAAAAGAAATAACTTAACCTAATAATAAACTGTTATGCAAACAATTGACAATTTTAATTTTGCAGGAAAGAAGGCGTTTGTACGCGTTGACTTCAATGTTCCGTTAGACGAAAACTTTAACATTACCGACGATACCCGTATTCGTGCGGCTATGCCTACGTTGAAAAAAATCCTTGCCGATGGTGGTAGCGTTATTATTGCATCGCACATGGGCAGACCAAAGAAAAATCCAGATGCAAAGTATTCTCTACAATACATTCTTAAACACGTAGAAAAATTACTAGGTGTACCTGTAAAATTTGCTGCCGATTGTGCAAAAGCTAGCGATATGGCTGCTTCGCTAAAAAACGGAGAAGCATTATTACTCGAAAATCTTCGTTTTTATGCCGAAGAAGAAGGCAAAGCTCGTGGATTAGCCGAAGATGCTACTGACGAAGAAAAAGCTATAGCTAAAAAAGCAATTAAAGAAAGTCAAAAAGAATTTACCAAAACATTGGCATCTTATGCTGATTGTTATGTAAACGATGCTTTTGGTACTGCTCACCGTGCTCACGCTTCAACTGCGTTGATTGCAAAACACTTTGACGAAAACAACAAAATGTTTGGTTATTTGATGGAAAAAGAAGTATTGGCTGTTCAAAAAATACTATCAGATATCGAACGTCCTTTCACCGCTATTATGGGTGGTTCTAAAGTATCTTCTAAAATTGAAATTATCGAAAACCTGTTGGGTAAAGTAGATAATTTAATTCTTGCTGGTGGAATGACTTATACCTTTAGCAAAGCAATGGGTGGTAATATCGGTATTTCTATCTGCGAATCAGACAAATTAGACTTAGCTCTTGAGTTAATAGAAAAAGCAAAGAAAAATAATGTAAACTTGGTATTGGCTGTAGATGCTAAAATTGGTGACGATTTTTCTAACGACTGTAACACACAATTTGTGTCTGTTAAAGAAATTCCTGATGGATGGGAAGGTCTTGACATTGGTCCAGAAACTGAAAAAATATTTGCAGAAGTAATTAAAAACTCTAAAACAATCTTATGGAATGGTCCAACAGGTGTATTTGAGTTCGAAAACTTTACAAGTGGCTCTAAAGCTGTAGCGAACGCTATTGTTGAGGCCACTAAGAAAGGTGCCTTCTCACTTGTTGGTGGTGGCGACTCTGTTGCTTGTATCAATAAATTTGGATTGGCTGACCAAGTAAGCTATGTATCTACAGGTGGTGGTGCGTTACTTGAAGCTATCGAAGGAAAAGTTCTTCCTGGTATTGAAGCTATTCGTGGTTTCTAACTTAAGATTCCCTACTTTTATCATAAAAATGCTATCCACACGGGTAGCATTTTTTTTACAAATTATTGTAGACAGGTATCTCGTTCAAAAAAATGTATTGCTGCAAATCAGTATCTAGTTTACAACAAAAATGTTGTTTCCCATTGCTTATAAGAATGTATGGAACTTGCAACACACGATTGTATAGCATCACTTGATCAAATACCGCTTGGCTTATCTGTATGTCAGGTGATTTGTATTCTATTAGCATAATTGGTGTGTGTGCTGTGGAATAAATTACTGTATCGCACCGCTTATTCATTGTGTTTATACGTAATACACATTCGTTAAAAATCATTGTTTTAGGATAAGCTCGTTCATTTTGTAAATACGCACACATCTGTTGACGCACAAGCTCTTCGGGCGTGGCACGCACATACTTAGCACGATAAGCATCCAAAATATATGTTTTTTCCGCCTGCTTTTTTACACGAAAAGTGTAACGAGGTAATTCAAATTCCAACATTTTTAGTACTTTTGCTGTAATTAACACCGCAAAGGTATGAAAACAAAACAAGAAATCATACAAAATTGGCTACCACGATATACTGAACGTCCATTAAAAGACTTTACAGATCTTATTTTGTTGACAAATTTCAATAATTATGTAGATATTTTTGCTGAATGGTACAACGTTCCTGTGTTAGCAAAAAATGGGATGATGCGCAATGCTTCGGCTGAAGGCATTACCATTATCAATTTTGGTATGGGAAGCCCAAATGCAGCTCTGATAATGGATATTCTACCTGCAATAAAACCAAAAGCTGTTCTATTTCTTGGAAAATGCGGTGGATTGCGTGACAAGAATCGGCTTGGCGACTATATTTTACCTAGTGCAGCTATACGAGGCGAAGGAACGTCTAATGACTATTTTCCTCCCGAAATACCTGCATTACCTGCATTTAGTTTACAACGGGCTGTTTCGTCAAATATTAGAAACATGGAAAAAGACTATTGGACAGGAACTGTGTATACGACTAATAGACGCGTTTGGGAACACGACGAAGCATTTAGAGCTTACTTAATGAAAACAAGAGCCATGGGTATTGATATGGAAACGGCTACCCTATTTTCTGCGGGTTTTTACAATGGAATTCCTATTGGAGCCTTATTGTTGGTGTCTGATATGCCTTTACAAAAAGATGGTATAAAAACGAGCGATAGCGACAAACATGTAACAGCCAATTTTGTAGAAGAACACCTGCTTATTGGAATTAAATCTCTCTCTTCTATCAAAAGGCAAAGTAATACTATCAAACATTTACGTTACGAATAAGATACAGAACTGTGGCAAAAAAGACTCTTACATATACGGAAATTATTACTTCTTTGCAGGCAAAAAAATTTGCCCCTATTTACCTGTTAATGGGTGAAGAGCCTTATTACATTGACCTCATTTCCGATTACATCGAAAAAAATATTCTTACCGAAGATGAAAAAATGATGAACCAAGTCGTTCGTTACGGAAAAGATTCTGATGTGGGAAGTATTATCAATGAAGCTAGACGTTTTCCCATGATGGCTACTCATCAAGTCATCATAGTAAAAGAAGCTCAAATGCTAGATAAAATTGAGCAACTAGAAATGTATCTTCAAAAACCTCTGGAGACTACTATTTTAGTTATTAATCACAAATATAAATCGGCTGATAAACGCAAAAAATGGGTAACATTAGCTGAACAATGCGGTGTTGTATTTGAATCAAATAAGCTACGAGATTACCAAATGCCTGCTATGATAGAACAAATGGCACGAGAAAAAGGCATGCAAATAAACGAAAAAGCCAAGGCTATGCTTACCGATTTTGTAGGAACAGACTTAGCTCAAATGGCTGGAGTAATAGATAAATTACGCATCATCTTGCCCAAAGAAAACAACCAAATTACTCCTGAAATAATTGAACTGAATATTGGAATTAGCAAAGATTTTAATGCTTTTGAATTGACCAATGCACTTATACGTCGCGATGTACTTACAGCCAACCGCATCGTTCATTATTTTTCCCAAAATGAAAAAGAGCACCCCATACAAGCGACCCTTGCTGTGTTATTTAATTTTTTCTCTAATTTAATGTGTTTTCATTTTTTGCCAAACCAACAAGATGATTATGTGGCAAAAGAATTGAAAATACACTCCTTTTTTGTAAAAGACTACAAATATGCCGCAAAAGCATACAACAAAACACAGGTGTTTAAGATTATTAGTCTACTACGCGAATACGATGCCAAATCAAAAGGAATAAAAAATTCTTCCGCTTCTGGAGGCGAATTACTAAAAGAATTGGTTTACAAAATTATGCATTAGTCTTGGCTAAGGGCTTCGAATTCGGTATACAGCCACATTGCCACATGGTTTTCTGATTGATTCTTTTTCAGATTCTGCATTTCATTGATAATGTTCTCCTTAAACTCATTTTTCTGGTAAGCATACAATAAAAAATACAGCATTGATTGAGCCAATTTGGCTGTTATATGGATGGAAGAAAATGATAAAAGTGGAGAAAATTCTTCTGTCAGTTCTGGTTTATTACGTTTACAATAGTGAGCAGCCAAGGTATACGCAGCAATTATTTGTTTTTCTTCTGAAATACGGGCAAGTTGTGTTATCAAAGTGGGAACAAAAGGAGTAAATACCACTAAATGAGCACATAAGTACTCTATTAATTCCACTGTATCGCAATCAGATATCCACGTTATAGATTTTTCGAGAGTGAGTGCTTGTGCAGGATACAAAAGAATGGCTAAAATTTTTGTCTCCCTTACCGACTTATGCCATAGATACGTAGCTACTAACTCATTAGGAGAATATTGTTGGGCTATCTTCTGCAAATCGGGAAAAGCAACGCCAAAATTCGTTTTATACTTTACGCCCCTATCCGACATTAATTCGGAAGTAACGCCATTCATTGCTACTCGAATTTTTATCATTATCTCTTTTACAGTAGCATCAACATCTTGGTTATATGGTAAAAATGTCATAATTAAGTTATTTTTAAATGACAAAGATAGTATTTAGCTCGTAGCTTAAAAAAAATACAGCTAAAAAATACTTAATACTATTGCATAAAATCAAACTTAGTAGTATCTTTGCAACGTTTTTAACACACGGTGATTGTAGCTCAGTTGGTTAGAGCGTCGGATTGTGGTTCCGAAGGTCACGGGTTCGAGCCCCGCCTTTCACCCTTAAAAAAGCAAGTAACAAATGACACACGATTATTGTTGCTTGCTTTTTTGATTTATGAGCTACTTCAGGCTATATTATTCTTACTTCTACAACTATTTTCATACATACTTTTAGAAAATAGAATTTACACAGAGGGTATCGAATGTATTTTAGTTAACAAACATTGAAGATTGTTAATAAATATCTACTTTTTATTATTAATTATTCAATCAAAATTTGTAGCTTTGTGATACTATAGTTGTATTGGACTATTATATAGCTTGCACCATAACAAGTATAATTGTTTTTAGATATGTTACAACGATACTTAGATACATATTGGGTTAATTTACTATTGCTGAAAAGCGTAGTGATAAGTGTATTATTCATATCTTCTTGTTCTACAGAAGAACCCACCCCCAAGCCTTCTACTTTGTGCAATATCTCTGAAATTTCGTTTGAATCAGAGCAATCAGCTATGCTCATTACAGTAAATACGAAAGAAAGTTGGTCGATAGAACATCTGAGCAATTGGATAGATTTTACTGCAACAACAGGACGTGGCAAAACTTCTCTTTTAGTAGGTGCAACCAAAAATGATGGGTTTGGTCGCATCGACTCATTCTTAATTAAAACGGCAAAACAAACGCACAAAATATACATTGAACAAAAAGGAGCAGCCATTGTGCATCTTGATATTTTATCCCATACACTCGTTTTTGTGAAAGTTGAAGGCGGAACATTTAAGATAGGGAATTATCAAAATCCACACGAACATGATGTAAGTCTAACTGAGTATTATATTGGTCAGACAGAGGTAACAAACGCTTTTTGGGAGGCTATTGTAGGCTCACTACCATATAGCAACGAAAATAAAAATTACCCCTATACAATGGATGATGATAATCCAGATTTTCCTGTTACAGCAGTTTCATGGAACGATATTCACACTACATTTCTACCCCTATTACATACTAAAACTTCGCATACATTTAGGCTACCTACAGAAGCTGAATGGGAATTTGCAGCATTGGGAGGAAATAAAAGCAAAGGATATACATTTTCGGGTAGTAATATACTTGATGTAGTAGGTTGGGATGCATCAAATGCTAACGATACAAAACAAGCAGTAGCACAATTAGAACCCAATGAAATAAACCTATATGATATGAGTGGCAATGCCGCTGAGTGGTGTTCGGATTGGTATAGCGATTGGTACAATACAACAGAAGATACAACAAACCCAACTGGACCTGTTTCAGGCACATATAAAGTAATTCGTGGTGGAAGTATTGCTTCTGAAGCCGGAATTCTTGGTTTTCATCCTTGTCATGCAAAACAACGGTCTTACGCCCATCCATCTGGTTTTCAAGGAGCTTGGGGAGATACAGGACATCCTGATGAACCAGTTATTTATAAGTGCAACGAGATTGGTTTTCGCTTGGTATTGGTACGATAATATTCAACAATAGTGATCATGTTTATAAGTAAGCATATGTTTCAAATCAAATTACATACTCTATTTTGTATCATACTTATGGTAAGCATGAGTAGCCCTTTTGTATCCATTGCCCAAACTGTAATCAAAATGGAACTTCCAAAACAAACAGAAAAAGCGTTTGCGGTAAAAACACTCTTTAACGAACAATTACCCACTGGCGATTTAGTTGTTTTAGGTGCCTTAGGTTATGAAATAGAGGGAGGTGCAACACCCTATGAATTAGCTTGGTACGAGAACAATCAACTTATAGCAAAAGGCAATATAGTAGCATTTAAGCCACAAGAAAGTGCCCAATATTCTCTTGTTGTGAAAGATAAAAATAATTGTTCTAAAACCTTATCCATCAATGTAGATGCATTAAAAAGAGCTATTAATGATACGCAAAAGCCAAGCAATTTTGTATCTCTTTCACCAACTTTGGTAAAAGACCATATTATGCTAAGGTGTCATTCTGAACCTATTGCTTCAGTACACCTCAAATTTATTGATATAAACGGAAATACATGTATTGAGACGTCAATTACAGGTTCTACTTATTTACCTGTTTCTTTGGCAAGTGGCTTACATATAGTATTAATACAGTATGGAGATAATGTGTGGGTTGAAAAAATTATGGTTGAATAATGTATTGCAAAGAAAATGAGTATGATACATAAAAAAATATATACCTTATTCGTTATACTATTGACACTAACAGCCAATAGCTATGGCAATAGTGATGCTATTCATAAGGTAGCTGATACGTTTTTCAATTTCACTAAAGATGGTAAAAGAAAAGCTGTTGCAGAAACAAAGCCAATAGAAGTGAAATATGTATCGATAAATAACAACAAATCGAATGTTTTTGTTGTGCAACAAGATGGAGAAGGATTTGCCATCATTAGTCAACATGGTGACGCCAGTAGTGTGGTTGCATATATTCCTAATGGCGATTTTGAAAAAGCCAAATTATCGCCTTCGTTTATGTCTGTGTTGCAAATCTACGAAAACAATAATCCAGAAACGACACCTCCCTTACACACAAAATGGGACGTTTTAGGCACTACACAACCCTTGCTCGATCAAGCAGGTGTTTCTCTTAATCAGTTTTATCATGCATCATTAGGAAACTGTCCGACAGGTTGTGTTGCTACTGCATTAGCACAAATAATGGCATATCACAAATTTCCAAGCACAGGTAAAGGTAGTCATTGCTACACACACCCACAATATGGACAACAATGTGCTGATTTTGAAAATACTCACTATAATTGGACTAACCCTACGTATGATGATTACGAACTGTTATCTTATCATATCGGTGTAGCTACCGAAATGAATTATTGTGGTTCGAAATATGGCAGTTCTCCATCACGTTCCAACTACTCAGAAGTTCTTGAATTATATTACGGATATTCGATGAGAAAAGGAACTCGCGATATGAAATACCTTAAAACTGAAATAGATGAAATGCGTCCTGTATACCTCGAATTAGGTGGCGATCCTGGACACGCAGTAGTTATAGATGGGTACAAAGATGAAAATTATTTACATTTAAATTTTGGTTGGGGTGGTCAAGCCAATGGGTATTATATGATGAATACCAATAGTACTTTTTGGGTTGGTTATACCTTTGGCACCAACTTAGGAAGCAATATTTTTTATTCCCCTACTCCTTTTATCACAAACGAGTCTGATTCTTTAGCTCTTATTGCCATACACAACGCACTCGATGGTACTACAGGGTGGAATACGTCTTTACCTGTATCGAAGTGGCACGGAGTAATAACACATCATTCAAGGGTGGTAGAATTAGGATTGGGTGGATACGATTATGGGGTAAAAGGAAATATCGCTCCTGAAATTGCTCTATTAAACAAATTACAACATTTAACAATCATTGGTAGCGAACTCAATGGGAATCTTACAGCTGACATTTTTCAACTACCAGACCTTGAATCCCTTCATATTTCAAAAAATGCGGGCACATTACAATGTGAATTTCCTAGTCAAATTGATGGTTGTCAGAAACTAACTCACTTATCAATGCCAGGTATCCTCACTGGAACCATACCTGAATCCATCGGAAACCTAGTTCAATTACAAGAATTATCTATTTACAATGGAACTCTTTCTGGAAGTATTCCTTTAACAATAAGTCAATTAACCAAACTTAAAACAATAAACATAAGTAAAAACCAATTAAGTGGACCCATTCCTGATGCTTTTTACAACTTGGTAGATGTAGAAACTCTCGATTTATCTGAAAACAACCTTTCGGGGAATCTGCCTATTTCTCTCGAAAAAATGACTCAATTGAAAGAATTACGGCTAAACAAAAACAACCTAAGTGGTATCCTATCAGATGTGTTTGAACATGTAAAGAATATTAGTTATTTAGATGTATCCGAAAATCATTTATCTGGAAACGTGCCCGAGAGTATTGGTAAGCTAGATAAACTACAAAAACTGTTTTTACATAACAACCAATTTGTGGCATTACCCAACGATATGAGTGGATTAGAAGCATTGAATGAATTACTCGTCAATAATAATTTACTCACAACATTACCCTTGAGTATCAATGCTATTTCAAGTTTACGCACAATCGATGCCTCTAACAACCAAATCACTACCTTGCATCGTGATTTTGGCTTATTAAGAAACCTTCAATCATTGAATATATCAAACAACCAACTTACAGAAATCCCAAGCTCAATATTTTTAAATGCTAAACTAGGTACAATCCTATTATCCAATAATAAAATTAAAGCATTTCCGTCATCTATAGATTTTTTATCTTCATCTATCGACTTTGCAAAATTCGACGACAATGAATTAGAAGGACAAATACCTCTTAATCTACTCAGTGCAAAAGCAACACATGTATCGCTCATAAACAATCGATTTACGTATGAAGATGTACCTGTATCAGACGAGCTACGTCATGCAGTTGGGTTACAAAAAAACCATCGTTTAAAACAAAACAAATTCCCGGTGATGATGGGTGATACCATCCGTATAGATATCAGAAAAATTAGCAAATTATCTCACCCAGACAATCTTTATTATTGGTTAGAATATCCAAAATATGCAGATAAAAATGGAATTGCCTTTTTAGAACAATTGCAGCCAAATCCAATTTTAACGGTGGTTATCAACGAAAAAACAGCAGCCAAAAAGTTTTATTGCAAAGTGTTTAACAATAACGTACCCACTTGGACATTCTTTTTTAATAATTACGAGTACATCAACCCAACAATGAGTGTTGTAAATACAGATACTATTGAATTTGAAATTCTTTCGGAAGATGAGATGATGGCATATATACATGCTGAAAGTAATTTTATACAATCCAAACAGATACTAAACAAAACAATTTCAGATCATATGGTTACTTTGGTTCCTCCATTAACCACTTACAGAGGTTCGTTGGTGTGGCAAGCTTCTACAGACGGAATCGCATGGCACTCTATCACCAACACGATGGCAAATGAAACCATTAAAGGAAATATTGTTTCTATTAAAAAGGATTCTTTGGTTATTTCTCCACTTGCTGATGCTTTTTACCGTACTGCCATTGTTGAATCCGACTGTAATCCTTTGTATAGCGATACAGTACACATAAAAGCTTATGGCAAATTATTGTACGATAAAGAGATAAACACAAGCAATGATGATGTAAAAATTGAGTTAGATGACATTGAAGTATTAGTTCCTAAAGGCATACACAATACCGATTTCCGCATCACCATAGTCGAAGTTGCTAATCCTCCTGCAAAACCTGATAATGCACTCAAGATGAGTCCCGTTTACGATATTAATGTAAGTTTTGCTAACGAATTTTATCTACCCATTTCAATTAAATTCAAAAATATTGATAAAGAATCCTTTGATCACAAGAACATTGATACATACGTAGCAATGTATTTCGATGATATTGCCCAAGAGTGGGTTCCTTTCGACAAAGCCAATATAAGTTTACAAGATACGACCTTGCATCTTGCCACCTACCATTTTACTAAATTAGCTTGGTTCGAAATGGCTCACGGATCCTATACACATATTTTTACTTCCAAGTATGTAAACGTGATCTATAAATACGGTGATGGATATCCTGAATCAAATTTTTACATAAGATATAATAGGCAAACAGATAATCAAGGTCGTCAGTACTGGCACGATACGAACAATAACCCTGATGCAGACCCATATGGTACGCCATACTTGATACAAGACGTAGCTCATTATATGGATTCAATCATTCATAAATTTAAAAACATGGGACTCGAAACACCCAGTTTACGTTTTAATGTGTATGTTGGCTTGATTGGTAATAATGGAATGATAGATGCTGGAGGCTATTTAGCTGGTCGTGGATATTTTTATATTGACCCCCAATATGTTTCATACTTTGATAACCAAGAAGAAAATAGACACGAGATGATGCGTACATTGGCTCATGAATACATGCATTATACACAAGATTATTACATGACTGTTTTGTTACAAAATTATTATTGGATGGAAGCAACTGCTCCGATTGCAGCACGTATTGTATGGGAAGAAAATTCGCTACCCGACACTGAACCCGAACTACTCATTCAAGATGCTCTTTATCCTGAACGAGATAATACCAATTTGGTACAACGAATTTTGATGATGGGTCGCAATAAAACTATCTTTGAAACCTTGAGTGATTCTTGGCTTTCAAATTACAACATACCTGTGGCAACCAAACTTCGATCAAACTCAGCTGATGCCAATATAGCTTCCTTGTTTTTACACTACATGCAAAATTACCGTGAAGGAAAAAAGCTAAACGCTACATCGCTCATAAAAGAAACAAGTTATTTAGAAACGTGGATTGAATACTTAACTAGCTTTGTAAACAAACATCTAGAAAGTACTGTTGGAAAAGAATTTGATGATTATGTTCGTTATGTTTTATCTGGACAAAACACCAAATTCTCAGTACTAAATAGCCAAGGTGGTAATCCTTTTAAACACCTCATTAAGAATTCAGAAAGCGAAAACACCAAAGCATTTGCACTGCGTCAAGTATATAAATTTGCTGACACTGATAAAACGCCTCAAAAAGATGAAATGTCTTTTACGGTACCCTATTTGGCTGCTAAAATCGTATTATTATCAAACACTAGCAACAAACAATTAGTTGTAGTAAATTACAAACCCTCGCACGAACCCAACGAACATTACAAAGTGTATTATGGGCGCTATGATAGCAATTTAAAGAAAGTAGAATATACTGACATTTCTGATTCTACCTCCTACAATATTTTACTCAACACACGAACGGCAAATGCTATTGATGATGCTCGAAACACAAGCTTTTTACTGTTTGTCAACACATTAGCTCCATCTAAAACAGATGTTTTCACTGATTTTGATGCTTCGTTTGAATTAACCGCATCTCCCGTTATTGCCTTTACAGATGTTGACTATATTTCTGTAGGTACTGATTTTATTCATACGTATAGCGACAGCGATGTGCTCATGCCATTTTACATCTCTGGAGCCAAACGCAGTTTCATTGCAATAGATGGAGAACAAATCTTGGACTATTTTAGGGTGGACTATACGAATTCTCAAATAAGCATCGTAAACGACTCCACATACAAGGTTTCAGTACAATACCAACACTCATTAAGCATTAGTCAAAATAGACCAAATCTACCAGCCTCACTCCAAACTAAGCAGCTAACACAAACAATAGTATATAATTTTGTACTAGGAAAATTAACCATTGAACAGCATGCCAACATCACCAATAAATGGGGAGCATATTACGACGATTTTATGGATACACACTACCCCGAATCGCTTGGTTCAACACGTACCGAACACACTAAAATATCCCTAATTGGAGTCAATACATTTGGAATGGTAGATTCTGACCGCTTATTCTTTGGTACAGAAAATACAGCTGACACCCGTAAAGCTATCCTCTCAATGTCCGACACATCAAACGCTACCTACTATTACAGTAATGGCGAAGTAAGTGGAACATCATCAAGAAGCTATGTAAGCACAGATTTCAGTTCTCCTTCTGTAAAAATTTACCTGTGGGTGCATTATGATCAATAAAAGTGCTTATTCATTATTTCCCGTTTCAACTAGTACTGCTTGAAACGGGTTTTTTATACATAACAATCAGATTTTAAACGTTACAAAACCATAAAATAGCAAACGATAAATAGTTTTCAAAAAATATTATTTACCTTTGCAGTCATTACAAAATTTAATCAATCACATTCGATAAACTATCTATATGATTAACATTACATTTCCCGACGGTTCTGTTCGTCAATACGAAAAAGGAACTACTGGCTTACAAATAGCCGAGAGCATCAGCTCACGCCTAGCACAAGACGTGATTGCTGTTGGAGTAAACGACCAAACTACTGAAATTAATCGCCCAATAACGACAGACGCTTCTATTAAATTATACAAATGGGATGATGCTGAAGGCAAACATGCTTTTTGGCACACCTCTGCTCACTTAATGGCTGAAGCCCTACAAGAATTGTATCCTCACGTAAAATTTGGCATCGGACCAGCTATCGAAAATGGTTTTTATTACGATATAGATACAGCTGATATGGTAATTCGCGAAAATGATTTTCCAACTATTGAAGCAAAAATAACTGAGATTGTTGCACGCAAAGAAAATGTAGTGCGTGAAGAAATATCTAAAGCAGATGCTATTAAATTATTTACTGAAAAAGATGAACCCTACAAGATTGAATTAATCAGCGAGCTTGAAGATGGCACCATTAGCCTGTACCGTCAAGGGAATTTTGTTGATTTATGCAAAGGACCTCACTTGGCTAATACTGCTGATATCAAAGCATTTAAATTGCTTTCCGTAGCTGGAGCATACTGGCGTGGTGACGAAAAACGCAAACAATTAACTCGTATTTATGCGATTTCGTTTCCAAAGAAAAAAATGCTTGACGAATATTTGTTATTACTAGAAGAAGCAAAAAAACGCGACCACAGAAAAATTGGTAAAGAATTAGAACTTTTCACTTTCTCTCAATCTGTTGGTCAAGGCTTACCTCTTTGGTTACCAAAAGGAACGATGCTACGGGACCAATTAGAAGACTTCTTGAAAAAAGTACAAAAAAAATACGGTTATTTGCCTGTACGTACACCTCATATCGGACAAAAGGAATTGTGGATTACATCTGGACATTATGCAAAATATGGTAAAGATTCATTTCAACCTATCCACACACCTCAAGAAGGCGAAGAATATTTACTTAAACCAATGAACTGTCCTCACCATTGCGAAATATATAAGGTAACTCCACGTTCGTACAAAGATTTACCCATACGATATGCTGAATTTGGTACTGTTTATCGATACGAACAGAGTGGTGAGTTACATGGACTAACACGCGTTCGCAGCTTTACACAAGACGATGCACATATTTTCTGTCGTCCCGACCAGCTTAAAGACGAATTTATGAAAGTAATGGACATTATCTTCATTATTTTCAAAGCATTGAATTTCGAAAACTTTGAAGCACAAATCTCGTTGCGAGACCCAAATAACAAAGAAAAATACATCGGTAGTGACGAAAACTGGGAAAAATCTGAACAAGCTATCATAGAATCGTGCGAAGCAAAAGGGCTAAAAGCACGTGTTGAACTAGGAGAAGCAGCCTTCTATGGTCCAAAACTCGATTTTATGGTGAAAGATGCCATTGGTCGTCGTTGGCAGTTAGGCACCATTCAGGTGGACTATAACCTACCCGAGCGTTTTGAATTGGAATATACAGGGGCTGATAATCAAAAACACCGTCCTGTAATGATTCACCGTGCCCCATTTGGCTCTATGGAGCGTTTTGTGGCTGTTCTTATTGAACATACAGGAGGCAAGTTTCCCTTATGGCTAACGCCCGAACAAGTTGTTATTTTACCAATTAGCGAAAAGTTTAACGATTATGCCAAAGAAGTGGTGAATACGCTTAATATGCATGATATACGTGCCTCGGTGGACGAACGCAACGAAAAAATTGGTAAAAAAATTCGTGACAACGAATTAAAACGCATACCATATATGGTAATCGTTGGCGAGAAAGAAGCTGAAAACAACGAACTATCTGTACGC
>ERZ795049.3530-NODE-3530-length-16470-cov-5.283156_pt1 | contig 16470 bp, 16 predicted proteins | sample MGYA00375133_ERZ795049 | MGnify/ENA primary metagenome ERZ795049 (study PRJEB30178, sample SAMN05720147) | activated sludge metagenome | isolation source: anaerobic digester from wastewater treatment plant | place: Japan | collected 2015-04-20 ...
GTTTGCCGCGCCGACATCCACGCGCCGCCCCCGCTCGAATGAGGCCGCGCGCGCCATGCGCCGCAGGGAGTCGAGCTCGACGGCCGAGCAGCCCCCGAACAGCGGGACCGATCTCAGGATGTCGCGGATCGTATCCATCGCGGCGCGATCAGTCTTTGACGTTGCGCAGGAGGCCGACCAGCTCGTTTTTGCCCAGGAGTTCGATGGGGCGCGTATTGGAGAAATCGACCGCCGACTGCGAGTACTCGCCGGTCGAGATGATGATGACGCGCGTGGCGTTACGCAGCTTCATCGACTCGTGGAGCTGCCGCAGCAGCTTATCCCCCACGCTGTCGGTGTTGCGCATGATGCGGATGATGCGGTTGGTGCGGCGGGTGTTCCGCCATTTTCCTTCGGTCTCGGTGGCCAGTATCTCGATCACCGTGTCGCTGATGATATCGACGTCCATGATGGTGAGCCCCATCCCCTCGCAGATCTTGCGGCAGAGGTGCTCGAACTTGGACAACCCGGCGATCATGAAGTCCTTGATGCGGTCGTCCTGGCGGAACTCGGAGTACGACTTGAGCTTCTCCTGCACGTCCCGGAAATCGCGGTTCACCTCGACGATCTTTTCCCAGTTGAAGATCGCCGAGTGCAGGTCGCGCATCTTCTCCTGCGCCTCGGCGAGGAAATACCGGAGGTTGAGCTCGGTGTCGCTACGGCGCTTGGCGAACTTGAGCCCGCGCTCCAGCTCCACCACGGCCTTGGGATACTGCTCCTTCTCGAGAAAGATGGTCCCCTTGGCCAAAAAGCACTTCACCTTGATGTCGTCGCTCTTCTGCGCGACCTCGAACTCCTTCACGGCCCACTCGTGGTCGCCCAGCTGCCGCAGCACCAGCCCCAGGAAGTAGTGCGCCCGGTAATTCGTCTGGTCGATCTTGAGCGTCTCGATGAACATCTGCTTGGCCTCCGGATAGTTCCCGCTCCGGTAGAATATCTGGCCGAGATAGTACTGGGAGTCGCTGTCCTGCGCGTTGCACGAAATGCTCTTCTTGAAATAGCCGCCGGCGCGGTCGAACACGTTGGCGTTGAAGTAGATGACGCCGAGCTCGTGATAGTTCCGGTAGTTGTCGGGATCGATCTTGGTGAGGATGAGGAACTCCTTCTTGGCCTCCTCGACGGCGCCCTTGTCCTTGAATATGGCGGCCAGCTTGGTGCGCACGTCGATCTCGCTGACCACGGCGTCGAACTTGCCCAGCTTGAGCACCTGACGGTACTCGAGGATGGCGTACTGGATGTTGTTCTCCTTCCGGTATGCCTCGGCGAGCAGGAAATGGGCGTAGGCGTCTCGGTCGTCCTTCTCGAGCATGTCGGTGAGCTTTTTTATCGCGAGCTTCGTCTGGCCGCTCTCGATCATCTGGGCGATCTCGTCGATGCGGCGGGGAAACACGTAGGTGTTGAGCAGATACAACGCGAATATCGCGAACACGATAACGAAGAAGAAGATGATGATATAAGTGAATAACATCGGTTGACGGGTGCCGGGCGGGCCGTTAGCGGGCGCTCGCCCGCTGCTCCTTGAGTCGCTTGTTTTCCTCCTCCAGGTCCTTGATGTGGTGGAACGCCTTGAGCAGCTCTTCGCGCGACAGCTCGGACGCGCTCTCCTGCGCGCGCGCGGTCTCGACGGCCTGCATGAGCTCGGTCCGCGAGAATTCGCAGATGTTCTCGTACATCTTCTTAATCTCGTCGGCGTTTTCGAGCTCCTGCTCGTTGAGCTTCAGGACATTCTCGTAGCTGCGGAGCATGTTCTTGAGATGTTCGTTTTCGCGCTTCAGGGCCTCGTTCTCTTTTGTGAGCTTCTCAAGTTGATCTGCCATATTGATTACACCCCTTCGGGAAAATCACCCGTGCATCGAAAAAATAGTATTGACAAAACCCAACCGTTCAAACGGTAATACCCACCGAACCGAACGGGGATGTAGCTCAGTTGGGAGAGCGCTTGAATGGCATTCAAGAGGTCAGGGGTTCGATTCCCCTCATCTCCACAGGAACTATACCGCAGTAAGCACAACCCAGCCGAAATAAAAAGTCAAGTCAATTCTTTCTCGAACGCAACCGACCGTCAGATTTGATGCAGCACGAGGCCGCTTAACAGCTTGGGCTCGAACCAGGTCGATTTGGGCGGCATGATGCCGTCCGCGTCGGACACCGCCATCAGCTCCTCGATGGAGGTCGGGTACATCGAAATGGCCGTCCGAAACTCGCCGCTCGCCACCAGCCGCTCGAGCTCGCCCGTGCCGCGGATGCCGCCCACGAAATCGATGCGCGTACTGGTGCGCGGATCGTCGATCCCGAGAATGGGCCCGAGCACCTCGTCCTGCAGCGTGCGCACATCCAAACGCTTCGCCGGGTCCGGATCGTTCACCGCGAAACGCGGCGTAAGCTCGAGCCAGGCCCCGTCGAGATACACGCAGAAGCGGCCCTTCGCGGAGGGAACGCCGTCCGCGGCGGGGGTGACCGTAAAGCGCTCCCCGAGCCGGGCGCGAAAGGCCTCGGGGGAGAGGCCGTTCAGGTCGCGCACCACCCGATTGTAGGCCATGATGCGGAGTTCGGCGTGCGGGAAGATGGCCGCCATGAACCAGTTATGCTCCGCGCTGCCGTCGTCATGCGCGCTTCGGCGCTCTCGTCCCAGGCGCACGGCCGAGGCCGCGCGGTGATGCCCGTCGGCGATATACAGGACGTCGTTCGCGAACGCGTCCACGAAGGATTGGACGAGCGCCGCGTCCGGCAGTGCGCGCAACACGTGACGCACGCCGCCCGGTGCGGTAAAATCGCACTCCGGCGCCGCCGCGCGCGCCCGCGCGAACAGGTCCGCCTTCGAGCCGTCCTCGCGGTAGAACAGGTACACCAGTCCGGCCTGCGCGCCCAGCGCGGCCATGTGACGGGTGCGGTCCCGCTCCTTGTCCTCGCGCGTGAGCTCGTGCCGCTTCACGACCTTGTTCGCATAGTCGTCGATGTGCACGCAGGCGACCAGGCCGGTCTGCTCGCGGCCATCGACGGACAGGGAGTACAGATAGAGCGCCGGCGCGCCGTCGGGACGCAGGCGCCCCTGCTCGATAAAGCCGCGCAGGTTCTTCTGCGCGGTATCATACACGCGGTCGTCGTAGAGGTCTATGGTTTCGGGAAGGTCGATCTCGGGCTTGGTGACATGGTAAAAACTCAACGGGCGGTTGCGGGCGATCTCCCGCGCCTCGTCGGAACTAACGACATCGTAGGGCAGCTCGGCGATCTGTTCCGCGAGTCCCGGCGCGGGCCGGAGCCCCCGAAATGCCTTTAGCCGTGCCATCCTACCCCCTGTGTTTGTCGTTGAGTTTCAGCAACATCTTGACGTTCTTCTTGTTGTCTTTCTTGACGCTAAAGCCGCTGCGACGGAGCGATTTTTCGATTTTATACGATATAAAATCCACCACTTTTTTGTCCATAGAATTATTACCCTTCCCCCTTGAAATGCATGCCAACTCCGCGCAGCGCGCACGGACCACCCGAGCGCCCGGTTCGGGAGGAAACCCCGCACGACGGAACTGCGGCCGCCGCGCCGAGATCACCCCGTGCCGAGACGCGGTCACTCGCGACATACGGATGTCTTTTCTGATATTAGTGTCGGCCGTTGAGGTGCGGGCATTGAGTCGTTTTACGGGATGATCCGTCCGCGGGGCCCGGCCGCCGCGGGCTACAGCGAACCGGCCGCCGAAAACGTGACGCTCCCCCTCGAGAGCGGGCCGGACACGTCCCAGGACCAGGCGGCGGCGATCGACACGCCGCGGAACTGGACGGCGCACCTGACGCCGCACACGACGGCCGTCCGCCACTCGTCGTCTTCGTTGCGATACCAGCCGGCGACCGCGAACGGCCCCGCCATGGCCAGATCGGGGTAGGCCTCGAAGAGGAGATCGATCCCGGCAGTGTGTTTCCAGCGGGAGGCCGTGAAGTCGTCCGAACGACCGGGAAGGGTTTCGTCGAACACGTAGCGCCAGTGATAGCGCTCGGCCGAGGTGGCGTACCAGGCGTCGAAGTGCGGGACGACGAACAACCACGGGACGGGGACAAGCGCCGTCCGTCCCGAAGCGGCGGCCATGGCGTATCCCTTTGGGCAAAGGTCGCTTGCGCCGCCCGAGGCAGAGAACGCAAGCTCCGAGGCGCGGCGCCGGTCCAGCAGGAGCCGGCGGTCGGCGATGCGGTAGACCGCCTGCGCGCGGCTGTCATTGTCGACATACCAGTTGCCCCGGTAGCGCTCGAGGCCGCTCATGGCCTGACGGAACGTGCAGTCGAGCGTCGCGCTCCCGAAGCGCCAACCGTAGCCGGCGAACGCCTCGCCCGCATTCGACAGGAACTCGCGGTCCATGGACTCCCACACATCGCGCGCATGCCGATAGCGCGCGCCGAGCAGAAGCCCCCCGCCGTCCGTCTCGCGATCGCGACCGTCGAATTCGACCGCGGCGATCCCCTGGCGGAGATAGCCGTCGCGGAAACCGATCTCCGCGCGCGAGCGCACGGCCCCGCCGCCGGCGGGACGCGCGTACTCGATCACCGGCGCATAGCCGTACCGGGGCCCGTACCCCATGCCGAAACCAACGGCCCCGCGCGGCGCGACGAGTGCCGTTATCCGCAACAGCACGTCGGCGCCATCGCCGTGATTCTCCGCGGAGACGCGCACCGACGACAGTCCCAGCGCCGCCGACGCGAAGCGCGCGCGCTCGGCGACGACGATGCGATTGTATATCTCGCCGGGCTCGGGGAGCATGAGCGCGGCGAGCTCCCGGGCCGCCGGTCCGTCGACACCCGCGACCGCGGCCTCCCGCACGCGCGACTCGACCACATGCACCTCGAGCGCGCCGTCGCGCCGCGCCACGAGCCGCGCCACATGGCAGGTGACGTATCCCGCCTCGTGATAGCGCCGGGTGACCTCGACGCCGATCGCGCGAATGTCGGCGTCGCTCAGGTCGCCCGTGCGCCCGGCGACGAGCTCGGCCAGCCCGATATCGACGCTCGATCCGACGATGACGATGCGCGAAATCACGACCGCGCGCGCGTCCACGGCGACGAGCAGCGCCGCGACTGCCAGGAGCATGCGGCAGCGTCCCGCCATCAGCGGTCCCGGTAGAGGCGACGGCGGGCGTTCGGCGGAAAATCGGGCGCGAAGAGGCCGGGCGAAAGGGGGATGTTGATGCGCGCGTCGCGATACACCGTCGTGCTGCGGACAACGCCGCGCTCGCCGCGCGCGTGGACGTCGATCCGCCGCGGATAACAGGCGCCCTGCGTCCGGTCGTAATCGCTGAAGACCTCGGTGACGATCTCGCGTCCGCGCTCGTCAAGGAGCCGCCGTTCCAGCACCACGCCGCGCCGCGAATCGACCAACACCTCGATCCGAACCCGGGGATCGTCTCCGCGCACGACGAAGCGATGCGCCAACGTGAAGATCCCGTAGAGGCGCCGCCCGAGATACTCGACCTCGCCGCGCTCGTCCAAGCGCCGCATGAGCTCGTCGGCCGGTCGCGCGCCGGGCGCCGGCGCGGATCCGCCTCCCCCGCCGATGCGATAGAGCAGGTTGTCCGCGGGATAATACCAGTACAGGGCCGCGCCCGTATGCAGAACGCGTTGCACCGACGGGGCGGTATAGTCGATCCGGAACCGACCCTGGGCGTCGGCACGGTAGCGGCCGCGGAACACCTCGGGCGGCGCGCCGGGATAACGGATGTGCTGCTCGATCACGGCGTCGAAGCTCGAAACGCCGGCGCACCTGCCGACCAGCTCGCGCAACAGGTCGCGCCCGTCAGTCGCCCCGACGGCCAGTACCCCCATCAACACGAAAACAGTCGCCATGCCCATCGAGCGCCCTCCTCCCTCGACGTTTATATCGGCCCGGGGAGGATTTCGACAATAACATTATGCACGCCGCGATATTTTCAATCCACCCCGACCCCGGTCCGTCCCCTGGCAATCGCCCGGCCGGCGCGCGCACAATCCGCATCCCAGCGCGACAAAATTGTACGAATGAAAATCGGCTTGACCCGTTTCCCGCAATCGGCTATGCTGCGTACCGTTATGAATGGCCCGCATCTGGGCCCGTCATCGATGCCCTTCGGAGGAATGCATGCATATACCCGATGCATCCAGCCCGTTCTGGATCAGCGCGGTCACCTCGGAGCGAACCTACGAGCTGGAGTTTCTCGCCATGAAGATCCTGCTCGCGCGGCTTCGTCTCGCGGTAAAGCAGGATGCAAGTCCGGAGTCGATTCAGAAGTGCGCACACGAGCTCCGCGAGCTGTTCCTCAAGTCCCAGCACCTGCCCAAGGCGCAGAACGATCTCAAACGCATGATCCAAGAGGGAGGCATGTCATGAACCCGGTTCTCTATGGCCTCGACGAGGTGGCGCAACGCATCACAACCGGGGCGCGCCTCGTACTCGCGGGGGACGAGGCGGTGCTCTCGAAGCTCCCGAAGGGCCGGTGGATCGGCGGAACCATTCCATACTTCATGGGCGCGGACGGCGGGGTGATGTCGAAGGACCTGATCCACGTGACCGAGCTTCCCGCATCCGTCGAGACCGCGTCGTGTACGACCTACCGCGCCGACACCATCGCCCGCGTGTACGCGGACGCGCCGGCAAACGGCTTCAGCATCATCATCATCCCCGCGGCCAGCCCCACGCACCTCTCGTTCGCGGTCAATGCGCCCACCTACGAGGGTTTCGCGACAAGCCCGCTCATCGGCTGGATATCGGGGGTGCATGTGGACGAGATCGGGAAGCGCCGCGCGAAGGTGTTTTTCGGGGAGACGGGCGAGGCGCTCGAGGACGGCGCGGTGGTGATGCAGGCGACCCTGCCCGCGGGCACCTACGCCGATCTGAACATCATCAACATCTTCTCCCAGGGCGACGGCGACACCATCACCTTCCCCGAGGACGGCTTCATCGTGGGCGATGCGTTCATCAACGGGGAGAACACGAACTTCGCCGACTACATCGCCGCGCGGACGCTCGACACGCGATTGCCGCTGGTGGCCAACTACTGCGGCGCGATGATCAACATCAGCATCCAGCGGATCGACACGGCGAGCCGACGGGTGCACCTCTATGCGCCGGTGTTCCGCGACGTGCAGTACCGCCACGCCGCGCCCGTGGGCGATTACGTCCGCGAGTTCACCGGACACCTGCCGCACGACGGGATCGACTCCATCTTCTTCTCGTGCAACTGCATCCTCAACTACCTGTACTCCGAGCTCGAGGGCAGGAAGACCGGCGGGATCACCGGTCCCATCACCTTCGGCGAGATCGCCTACCAGCTGCTCAACCAGACGATGGCGTACCTCACCATCCGCTCGCTCTAGCCGCGCTCCGCGGCCGACGCGGCGTCCGCGACGGGAAAGAGCATCTCGGCCATCACGCACAGCTTCGGCGCGCGGCCCGTGAGGTCGCGGATATCGCGGATCATGAACAAACCCTTGTGCTTGCGGACGATATTGTCCACCACCGTGAGCCCCAGCCCCGAACCGAACTTCTCGTACTTGGCGATCGATTCGTCCGGCGGGAGGATCCGGAAGAAGGGCTCCAGCACCATCTTCTCGTAATTTTCTGGGATCCCGCAATAGGGCTTCTCCGAGACCTCGTTTTTCACCGAGAGCCAGAAGTAGCCCTCGCTCTGCCGGGCGATGATGTTGATGACGCTCCCCGGCACCGAGTACTTGTAGGCGTTGATCATGAGCTCCTCGACGGCGAGCGCGACCTTCTCCATGTTCAGATCGAGCGGGCAGGCCGCGCGCGGCTCGGGATACGTGACGCCGATCCGGCGCGCCTCCATGTAGGGCAGCACGCCCTCGATCATCCCCGGCAGCGCCTCGATCAGGTCCGTCGAGGCGGCGCGCGAGAGCGGGACCTCGTTCTCGATGATGTCGCTGACCATCTGCAGGCCCTCGATCATGAGCCGGCAGAAGTCGTTGTTCTCGATGATGATGTCGACGATGTTCTTGTCCACGAGGTACTTGTCGCCCTGGGGCTCGGCCGCGCTCTTGAGCAGCTCGATGAGCGTGACCAGCGTCCCGATGCCGGCGCCCTGCGACATCGAGGTCTTGAGGGAGTAGATGGACTTGGTGCTCGAGTAGTCGCGGTCGGCCACGCGCCGGCTCTCCTTGTAGTTGAGCCACTCGATCTGGCTGCGGATCTTGAGCGACGCGCTCGCGCGCTGGCCCTCCTCCAGGTCCTTCAGGTGCTTGTATTCGACCGCCTTCCAGACGATGGCCTGGAACACCTCGGGATCGATGGGCTTGATGAGGTAATCGTACACGCCCAGGCGCATCACGCTGATGATGGTCTCCGAGAGATCGAGGCCGGTCTGCACCAGCACCACGGCGTTGGGGTCGCGTTTTTTCAGCTCCTTGATGAACTGCTTGCCGTCCATGACCGGCATCATGAGGTCGACGATGTAGAGCGAGAAGGCGCCCTGCCCCACGCGCTCGAGCCCCTCGCGCCCGTTGCCCGCAACAACGCAGGGGATCTGCATCTTCTTCAGGATGCCCTTCAGGAGGGCCTGGGTCTCCTCGTTGTCCTCGACGACGAGGATCGGATCGCGGGGCGGCTGCACGCCCACCCGGGTCGGGGTCAATTTCTCTTCCGCTGCCATATCTCTCTCCGCTTGTCTGGGCTCGGGCGGTATGATCGCGCCGCGGGCGCCGTCGTTGCAACTCATTTTTACGCCGCGCGGCGCTCGCTCAGGGCGCGATCGGCAGCCGCACGGTGAAGGTGCTTCCCTCCCCCGGCGCGCTCTTCAGGGTGATGACGCCGCCATGCGCCTCCACGATCTTCCTGGCGATGGAGAGCCCCAGCCCGGTCCCCTCGGTCTTTCGGGTGAGGCCGGTCTCGACGCGGGCGAACTTCTCGAAGACGTACTCCGCGTGCTCGGGGCTGATGCCGACGCCGGTGTCGCTCACGTCGACCTCGAGCGCGCCGGACGCGGTCCGCGCACGCACCGCGACCCGCCCGCCCTCGTCGGTGAACTTGACGGCGTTCGACAGGAGGTTGATGAACACCTCCTGCAGCTTCGCCTCGTCCCCGAGGATCTGCGCGCCGGCGGCCGCGGCGGCGTCAATGGAGATCGCGATATTCCGCTTCGCGGCCTGCACCTCCATCATGCCCCCGCACTCCGCGATGATCCGCGCGAGATCGACCGGCTTCCGCTCGATCTCGAAGCGCCCCGACTCGATGCGGGATATCTGCAATATCTCGTTGAACACCTTGAGCAGGTGCGTCCCGGAGAAGATGATCTTGTCGAGATTGGGGCCGTAGTCGTCGGGGTCGTAGCCCATCTTCATGAGCTTGGCGAAACCGATGATGGAATTGAGGGGCGTGCGCAGCTCATGGCTCATGTTCGAGAGGAACTCGGTCTTCGCGCGGCTCGCGGCCATGGCGGCGAGGGTCGCCTCACGGAGCTCGTCCTCCGTCGCCTTGCGCAGCTCGATCTCGGCGGAGAGGAGGCGGTTCGCCTCGGTGAGCTCCGCGGTGCGCCGGCGCACCAGGTCCTCGAGGTTTTCCTGATAGGCGCGCAGCTCCTCCTCCGCGATCTTCCGCTCGGCGGTCACGCCCAGTTCGCGGGCGACGGCGTCGACGAGATGGACCTCCTCGTCGTCGAAGGGAACGGCAGCGCGGCCGTCGGGTCCGTCGACATAGCCCGCTTGGACCCGCCCGCGCACCGCGCCCCGCACCGTTATGTCGGCGGCGAGCATCGACGCGGTCTCGGCGAAGGATTCCGTACGGTACTCCGCCCCGTCGTATTCGATGCGGGCTCCCGCGCGGGCGCTTGCGCGCAGGGCCGTCCGGAGGTGCTCTGCCGTTGTGCGAAATATCTCGTCCAGCGGCCGATCCGCCCGCTCCACCAGGCGCGCGACCTTATAGAGGCAATCGAGCGCCTTGAGCCGCCCGGTGATGATCTCGACGAAGCGCTGCCGCTCCGCGTCCTGTTTCTTCCGCCGGGTGATGTCGCGGAGCAACCCCATCACGTGCCATCGCCCCTTGAGCTCCAGGGCCGAGGCGGCGATCTCCACCGGGAACTCGCCGCCGTCGCGGCGCATCACCACCGCCTCGAAGACGTCGTCGGCGGTCATTCCCCGCGCGGGGTCACGATACATGGAGAAGTTCCGTGAGAACTCGTCCAACATGCGCGCGGGCACCATGAGCTCGGGGATCGGGCGGCCCACCGCCTCGTCGGAGGTGATGCCGAACATCGTCTCGGCCGCGCGGTTCCAGAAGACAACGCGCGCGTCCTCGTCGCCCATCACGATGGCGTCGCGCGCCGCGCCCGCGAGTACGCGAAAGCGCTCCTCGCTGTCGCGAAGGCGCCGCTCGATCTCCTTGCGGTACAATGTGATCTCGAGGCAGGTGGCGATATCGCGCTCGGTGAAGGGCTTGATGATGTAGCCGAAGGGCGCCGTGATCTTCGCGCGCAGCAGGGTCGCCTCGTCGGAATAGGAGGTCACGTAGACCACCGGAACGTCGCTGTGCGCGGCGATGCGCGAAGCCGCCTCGATCCCGTCGATCCCGTCGCCCAGCATGATGTCCATGAGCACGATATCCGGACGGAGGCGCGCGGCCATCTCCACCGCGGCCTCGCCGGTGGGCGCGATTCCGGCGACCGCGTATCCCAGACGCGACAGCACCCCCTGCAGGCTGCTGGCCGTAATCTGCTCGTCTTCGACGATAAGAACGCTTTTCTTCATGGACCGAGCCCCTTCCGCAACGCTGATGGCGCCGGCAGGCGCGATGGACGTCCCCCGCGGGCGTCACACCCTACGGCATATCGGGCTCGGTGTCAATTCACTTTACTGCTTCTGCGAACGGGACCGACGCGCTCATCGTGCGCACGGATCGGCGCGCGTGACGGCGTTCCGCGCTCCATCATCCATACAACATGCCTCGCTTCATGTTGATAAGGCCCTCGGCCGCAAGCTCGCCGGCGACATCGCGAATCTCGTCGCGCGTCCGGCCCGTCATGCGCGCAACATGCGCCACGGAGGCGCCGGGCCGCTCGAGCACGATGCGTAAAATGGCGCCGCGAAGCTGCCGGCGCGATCCCTCAAAGCGCGCCTGCCGGGCATGGTGCGCGCTCGCGCGGGCGGGATTGGGATAGCGCCGCTTGAGCATCGCGCCGTAGTCCATGAGCGCCGAATACCAGACGTGCGCGCCGCGGCGCGGAAGCGTGCGCGCGACCAGCGGCGCAATCTGGCCGTCGCGCACCCCCGATCGCCCGTGGAAAAAAAAGTGGATGAATACCGCGCGGATATTGGTCTCGATGAACACCGTCGGGCGGTCGAAGGCGAATGCCGCGATGGACGCCGCCGTGGCCGCGCCGATCCCGGGAAGCGCGCGGAGTTCCTCCTCCGCGTCGGGAACGCAACCGCCGTAACGCGCCACGATCTCCCGCGCCATGCGGTGAAGATACGCCGCACGGCGATTGTAGCCGAGCCCCTGCCATGCGGCGAGGACCTCGCGTTGTGCGGCATCGGCAAGGGAGCGGACCGTGGGAAAGGACGCGATGAAGGCCGGAAAGCGCTCCGCCACGCGCGCGGTCTGCGTCTGCTGCAGCATGATCTCCGAGACCAGGATGTGATAGGGATCGTCGGTCCGCCGCCAGGGGAAATCGCGCGCGTATCGCCGATAGTAGGCGCGTATGACGGCGCGGAAGCGGCGCACGCAGTCCGGCGGAATCTCCGCGCGCCGCATTCCCGGGAAGCGCCGGCGGAATTCGGCGCTTATCCGCTCCACCGGATAGCGATCGTCGCGCCCATGCGCCGCCCCGCCAGATCCGACGGCGATCATCGCATCCCGGCGAGATTCGCGCGAAAGGCGTCGCGCGAGACATAGTTGGATTCCCGCACCAGCGCTCCCTCCCGATAGTACCGCAGGTAGGGGATCTGCCTGTTCCCCCAGACGTCCTCCTTGAACCGCATGAACTCCTCGAAGACGCCGGACCGGTTGTACTCGAAGACGATCACGGCGACGCCAGCCTCGTCCGCAGCGTCGGCGAGCCAGTCCTTCATGGCGGCCCATTGCGGGCACCAATCCTGCGTGAGCACCATCACGGTGCGGGGCGCGGCGCCGACGAGTGCCGGAGCGAACTCCCCGCGCGCGATGGCGTCCCGCGCCTGTTCGTCGGTCAATGTCGCGTACATGAATCCTCCCTGCGGGCGATCGATGCGCACCATCGAACAACTCTAGCACAACAATGAAGCCCGCACGTATTTTTCTGACGCAGGGCGCCGCCCAGGATGGCCCGAGGGACGATTCCGGTACGCCACCGCGCGCAATCACCCGGACTATTGTTTTATTACGCGGTATACATCCAACGAGGATGTACGGGGATCTGCGAGGAGGCCGGGGGCGTCGTGCGGTCGCGCGCGAAGGTGTTCGATAAAACGTTTCAGTGTGAACGCATACGACGAACGGCGGCATTGTGGCGTCGAAGCTGGCGCACGAGGTCCTGGAGCTCCTCGGGGTCGACGATCCCCCGCTCGACAAAAAAGCAGCCGATGGGTTTTTGCAGCATATGCTGTCGTCCCAGGATCGCCTTGTGCTCGAGGTCGGTCACGTACCCATTGCGAAGCGCGTATTCCCCGATTTTCTCGTTGTGATCCCGCGCGGCGAGTATCCGCGTGATATCCTGGACAGTCATGATTTTCCAGTCGATCGCGATCTTCCCGTATGACGGGCGCTGTTTCCGCTGCCAGAATACGGCATCGGCAAGCGTGTTGATGGATATCCGCCGCTGATAGAAAAGGAATTGCCCCAGCAAAAGCTCCGTTGCCGGGACAATCGGTTTCACCGGGCCGGAGGCCTGCGCGCGAAATGAGAACCGGTGCGTGATTTCCGTCGTCGATGACCGGGAATTGTTTTTCTGGACAAATTCCGCAAGATGCAAATAGGCTTCATTGATCGCGCGAAAATGGCGCTCAAGCTCGTCGGGGTCGCGCCCCAGCAGCTTTGCGCGGTCGGGATGGTTTTCCATCACCCGGTTGCGATACGCGGACTTGATGTCGGACAGGCTCAAAAGCCGCAAAAAGTCCACCGTGATCCGGGTCTGCTCGGAAAACAGCGTCCTGCACGATCGAAAAAGATCGGTATCGGTTGATTGGATAATCATGTTCGGACCGTCACATCGGGCACGATAGTATCTTTTCGGTTCACCCATGGAAAAAGTACATCGTTCTTTGCGGAATTACACTTCTTTTCTCATGGAAGTGCAACTATTTCACGGCGCCGTGAAACGGCAATCATAATCGTCAATGACGCAGCGCCCACGCCTCCACTTCCTTTGGAAACCATTCCAGCAGGGAGTCGATTGAGACGGTAGGATATCATGCTCGCCCCGCCGCGAACAATACATCCATGTATTCGCGGCTCCAGCAGCCAATCCGGGCTGCTTGCTCGCTGTGACATCCTGCCGTCTCAATCGGTGCTATTGGTAATAAACCTACTGAAATAGGCCCTTAGCACAATCATTGGCGCCAATGACATACTGCGTTGAAAAACGGGTTGACGTAATATCAAAAAACGCCATAGTAGAAATGTCGAGGCTGTGCGAGATCGCATGGGTAGCGCGGTCCCGTCACCTCGCGGAATATGATGGAAACGATACAAACACCTCAGGGCGTCCTGGCCATCAGCGACGAAGAGTTCGAATTCTTCCGTTCGATCGTGTACGAAGAGTCCGGGATCGACCTCTCCGACAAGAAAAAGGCGCTTCTGCAGGCGCGCCTGACCAAGCGCTTGCGCGAGCTCAGGATACGCACCTACCATGAATACATCGGCCATCTCAAAAGTCATTTTCACGATGAGATCGAGCACTTCATCAATTGCATCACCACCAACAAGACCGAGTTTTTCCGCGAGGGGGGGCACTTCGAATTTCTGCGCACGACGGTCCTGCCCGCCTATGAGCGCGAGAAACGGCGTCGCATACGGATCTGGAGCGCGGGGTGCTCCACCGGCGAGGAGCCGTACACCATCGCCATCGTCCTGCTTGATTACTTCGACGGACGGGCCCTCCCGGACGTGAAGATCCTCGCGACCGACATCGACAGCCGCGTCCTCGAGACCGCGAAAGCGGGGACCTATAAAGCGGAGTCGGTGCACATGATCGGGCTGGACATGCTCCGACGCTATTTCTACCGGGGCACCGGGGAAAACCAGGGGCTCTTCAAGGTGAAGCACGACGTCCGCCGCCTCATCTCTTTCCGCCGGCTCAATCTGCTGGACGAATCATACCCCATGAAAAATACATTTGACATCATATTCTGCCGGAATGTTATCATTTATTTCGACAAAGACACCCAGAACGCGCTGTTCGCGAAGTTCCACAGGTATCTCGCCGACGACGGGTATCTTTTCATGGGTCATTCCGAGGCGCTGATCGGCCGGTCCAGCTTGTTTCAGCTCAAGACAAACGCCGTGTACGAGAAATCGGGGAACCGGTAACGGGGACGGCGCAGGGGCAGCATCGACGGAGCGAGGGCATGGGAAAAGTAAAGGTGCTGATAGTCGATGATTCCGCGGTGATGCGGAAGACGCTCGAGAAATCGCTCGTGCGCTCCAAGGACATCGAGGTGGTGGGCACGGCGCTGGATCCCTACATCGCCGTGGACAAGATCAAGAAGCTCCAACCCGACGTCATCACGCTCGACATCGAGATGCCGCGCATGGACGGGCTCACCTTCCTTTCCAAGCTGATGATCGCCACGCCGATGCCGGTGATCATGGTGAGCGCGCTCACCGACGCGGGAGCGACCGTGACGATCAAGGCGCTCGAGCTGGGCGCGGTCGATTTCATTCTCAAGCCGCAGCTCGAGGACGCGGCGGGATGGGACGAGTTTTCGCGCGAACTCGTCGACAAGGTTCTCGCGGCCGGGGGCGCGCACGTGAAGCGCAAACGCACCGATGCCCCGGCACCCGGCGCGGTGACGATCTCGGTGGACCAGAAGTTCAGCGCCGACGTGATCCTTCCAAAAAAGCGCCCCGATCTTGCGAAGGCGCACACCGGCACCGTCATCGCCATCGGCGCCTCCACGGGCGGGACGGAGGTCATCAACGAGATCCTCATGGGGCTCGGCGAGGATGCGCCCGGCATCGTGATCGTGCAGCACATGCCTGAGAAATTCACCAAGGCCTTCGCCGACCGCGTAAACGGACAGACACGGCTCTCCGTCAAAGAGGCCGTCCATGGCGACCGGCTCTACCGGGGCATCGCCCTCATCGCGCCGGGGAATTTCCACATGCTGCTCAGGCGCGACGCGACCGGATACTGGGTGGAGATAAACGACGGGCCCCCGGTGAACCGTCACCGCCCGTCGGTGGATGTGCTGTTCCGGTCAACGGCGCAGGTCGCCGGCGGAAGCGCCGTCGGGGTGCTCCTCACCGGCATGGGCGCCGACGGCGCGGAAGGCCTGCTCGAGATGAAGGAGGCGGGGGCGCGCACCATCGCGCAGGACGAGGCGTCCTCGACCGTCTTCGGCATGCCGCGCGAGGCGATCATCCGCGGCGCGGCCGACATGGTGAAAAACCCGCGCGGGATCATCGCCTATCTCGGTGGGCTTACCGGCGAGGATTGACGTTCGGGCCGCAGGTGCGATACATCGCATCGGCGATTACATCATACGGAACGGGTCGTTTCGGATTGACAGTCAGTATCGAGTAATGGCGCATGACCGGGAGACGCGCCAGGCCCGCTCAGAGGAGGTTTCATGAAGCATATACTCATCATCGACGATTCCCCGACGATCCGGATCAGCGTCGAGCACGCCTTGAAGTCGCTCGGCCATGCGATGGTATGCGCCGAAAACGGCCGGGACGCCCTCGGCAAGATCGACGCGCTGATCGCGCAGGGCCACGATATCGCGCTATGCGTGCTCGACGTGAACATGCCTGAGATGGACGGCATCTCGTTTCTCAAGGAATTCCGGTCACGGGACAAGTTCACCCCCGTGCTCATCCTGACAACGGAATCCGAGGATGACAAGATAAAAGAGGGCCGTTCCCACGGCGCGTCGGGATGGATCATCAAGCCGTTCAAGCCCGACGAGCTCCTTTCCGTGGCGAAGCGGTTCTTGAAGTGATCGCGCATTCGCATGCCATCCGTCGGGCGCACAACGATCGTCTCGGACAATAACCAGGAACAGGCGACATGATAAAGAAAACCGATTCCCAGTTCAATAAACCGCTCTACATCCTCTACCCGGGTGAATTCTACGCGACGAAAGAGGACTGCGTTATCAGCACGGTCCTCGGGTCCTGCATGGCCGTGTGCCTCTTTGACGTGGCCAAGAGGATCGGCGGAATGGGCATTTTCATCGTCCCGGGGACCATCGGCACCAGCGGCATCATATCGGACGCCATCGCGAGCAAGGGGATCGGGGACATCGAGCTTCTGCTGGGCGAGATCGTGAAAATCGGCG
>ERZ795049.3532-NODE-3532-length-16465-cov-64.934918_pt1 | contig 16465 bp, 13 predicted proteins | sample MGYA00375133_ERZ795049 | MGnify/ENA primary metagenome ERZ795049 (study PRJEB30178, sample SAMN05720147) | activated sludge metagenome | isolation source: anaerobic digester from wastewater treatment plant | place: Japan | collected 2015-04-20 ...
ACGGTCTTATCGAATACAACATTCTCGGCTTCTTGGGCGACATACTTTTGCCCGATGATTTTAAGTTCATAACCAGCGGGAGCAGTGAAAGTGCAGTTAGTCGCACCAATCACGAACTTAATCTCTGAATTATCAAATAAGATATATTCGTAAGCATCGACTAAACCAACGGAAGTATCGAAACTATCGGTATCAATTTCTTTACTCGAAGTATTGATAGCAAATAGTTTAAGGACATCATATTCTTCAAGTGTCGCTTTCGCTATCGTTTGTCCGTTAGTTAAAGCGGTAGGTGTTAGTAAAGCACTCGACCAACCATTTAGGTCTTTAAGAGCATCAATGTATTCTTTATTGTAAGCATCAGTAATACCATAACCAGCGATTGTGGTAGGTTTACTAAGAACTTGTTCAAAAGTAGTGCTATGTGGATTATTAGTAGATTGTCTATGAGTATCACTTAATGCTACTTTATTCTTTTCGATATCACTATAATCATTCTCTGATAAACCTTTACCCTCATCTTTATCTACTTTACCAGCAAGAGCAGTTACTAAATCAGCACCTTCGGGATAAGTATTGAAAATGCTTAAAATCTCATTGATAGAATCCACAACTGAATTAGATGTATCTTCTTCTAACAAGTTATGTAAAGTATCTAATCTTGCTTTATCTGTTGCACTCATCAAACCAGCCAAAGATTGCGTGGCATTGCCAATCGCCGTCTTAAACTCGCCAAGCAAAATGTTATCGGCTAAATCAATACCGAGTATCGTGCGAGTGGACGGAACTTTGGCGTTTAGAGCAGTTGTTAAATCAGCATTGGTTGGCAAATCAGTTAACTTTGCTTTATCGGCGGATGACATAAGACCGTTTTTGGTGGTCGTTGCTTCACGCAAAATAAGGGTGGTTAAAACAGCATTTAATTTATTGCGTAATGCGATTTTCAATGCAACATCATCGTTGTCAGTATATAGTGATGCACCATAACTTGCACGAATATTGTGTCCGCCCTCATCTAATTTCGCCTTACCGACAAGTTGCGTTCCCGTAATAATAGCACCGAATAAATTATCAATGCCGACAAAATGTCCTTTTGCGGTCGAAGTTGTTGGTGTGTAGTTGGTTGGACTAAATGTTTCTTTGATAAAGGAACTATCAATTACGATTGCATCACTTAAAACTTTATCTTCACCACTTGCGACAACCTTATAAACCACTAAAGTGCCAATATCTGTAATGACAAACAAAACCGAATTAACCAAAATGTCAGTTAAATCTTCGGGAACACTTGTTAAAACATGAGGATATAGAATACTATCATCAGTTATAAAGCCCTCTAACATAGCGACCAACGCATTATATTGTTCGACCGTAATGTCTGGACTTTCATCATAGACCGTTTTTTCTAATGATATTGGAACTAAACCACTTGCGACAACTGTGCCACTCGCATTACGAACGCGGACGGTTGCTTTCAACGCACCATCTTGTGCCATGATCCATTCGTCATCAATGACTAACTTAAATCCACTATACAATGTTCCGCTATAAGTGAAATCAGCAAGTGTCATCGGTAATTCGGGTGATTTTGAACCATCGGCTCTCTCGAACATTATATAAGCACCATAGTTATAATTAGCAAAGTTTTCAAAATGGCAATAGATTTCATGCCCTACATCGCCTTGCCGAAATACGCCTAACGATGGGTCAATGTGCGACGAAATATCGTTCGTATCATCGAATAATATAATCAATTTGTTTGCCATAATGTTTGTGTCCTTTCGGTTTAACTTCTCTTTTAATTATAATTTACATATTATGATAATAAAATACTAAATTACGAAATGCCTTTGATTGCGCTCACAATCGCCCTAACGCCGGTATCTGCACCGTATTCTCCATTGAATGACGACATACCTTTTGCGCCATATGTTTTTGCAACGCATTTAATCGTATAACGCCCATTTCTTACCGTTTGTGTTATTGTCCAATTTAATAGCGCTAATGCCGATAATACACCGCTGACATAAACCGCCAAATCATATGTGTTCATAGAACCGCGCCCAAATAGATTAACCTTATATTCATTACCGCCGATGACGAATTGTAGAATGTCGTTTAATATGCTGTTTTTGGTATAACCGCTTGTAAATTCAAAATATACTTCTTCATATCTTGGCACAGGCGTGCTTGGTATTTCGTTTACCCACGATGCCATTGACGAAGCTGTAAATGTCTTGGAATCTCTCGACCGCCTAACATTCAAGTAGAAGTCGCGGTGTTCATTAACACCAACTCGCTTATTCACAGCCACCAATAAACGCCCACTATTGTCGCAAATTGCATAACTGCGAAATGATAAATAATCGCTGCTATTCCACCCGGAAGTGCTGATCTTTGAACTATCGTTGCCATCGCTGACCGCTATCGTTATTCCACTAACTTCACTGCCTTGTCCAATGGTGTCGCCTTGCCTATATACATATGTTGTTGAGGCAAAAACTTTGACTTGATTATAGAAAGCATTGGTATCTGCGACCATGTGTTGCTGTTCAATGAATAGCGGTGTAAAAACGATGTTAGGAGTATCGGCGCAAAACTCGAATTGATAATTAAAGTTTATAATTTCGCGATTGTCTTTATGATTATAAAATGGATTGCGAAACACAATATCGGACGGATTAACATAATTCACCAACGGCTTAATTCGTGATTTAGCATTTTGCGCGTTGCTTTGCGAAGTATCGATGACAGCACCATCGGCTGCCCAAGTAAAATCATTATCGCCAGGTGAAAGTTTGCGGGCTAACTGAATAAAATACGATGATTGTGTTGCATCGTTTCCAACGGTGTATTTATAGAAATCTTGGAGATGCCCGCCCGTCGCAAAATTCGTTTGTGCGATATAGTTGCTGACGATAGTGTTATCTAAAAATCCAAATGTGAATATGATGCTCTTATCGGTAATCAGCTTTACGACATCCAAAGCGAAAGCATCGTTTGATGGAAGACTAACAATCGCATATTTAATCGGCAGCGCAAATGGCGCAACACTCCACGCATTAATCAGACGAAACAGCAATGTGCGGGCAAAGCCACGACTTTCACCGCTTGTGAAGAAATTATACTCGTCAATCGGATAATTATTTTTCGCTTCAAATGAGAACTCGCAATAATGCTTTCTCAATAAATCTTTCTTGAACGCTTGTGAAGCATCGACAACTTGCCATGAGCGCCTACGCGCGTTAATGCTTGTTAAATAATTGATATTTACATAGTTTTCGCTCATTATGCCCTTAAATGAAATTATATTATCGTGAACGCTCAACTCACGCCTAATCAATGTATAATCACCCAAGTAATCGCCAAGTGTCGGTATATCATCTTCACTTGTGTATTCTCCATATATTGTTTTTGTTAAATTGCCTAAACGATTTATTTTATCGGCTTCGACTTTGGCTTGTAAGCGCACATCTACGAATGGTTGTGTTTGATTGTCGACCAATGTGTTATGAATTACATTAGTGGGTAAATGTTTACCAACCGACATTTTCACATCATCTTCGGTTAAATATTCGACCTTGAAATACCAATTGTCCAAATGGAGCGATTTGTCGACGGTGTGTTTATATACCGATGTCGGCAATAATGAACTCCCTCTGCTTGGGTTTTCTGGATGATTGTCAAACGCTATCGTGCCGTATTTTATGCCTAACATTGAATTGCCATTAGTGCCGCCGCTAATATACTCGAACATATTGGTAGCGACATTTTTATCCCATATTGCGCTCGTATCATATACTTTCGACCATCCCTCAATGGTATTTTTCCCGCGCTCCCAAAATACGCAACGCTTTTTTGTGTCAATCGGCAATGTTTCATAAATGCTTTTTTCTTCAACGCAGTGTGAAATTGTTTGAGATAAAGTTTGCCCCGACACGCTATCCGTCCAAGTGTATGTGCCGTTGATAATGTCTATTTCGGCATATATGCTCCCATTATATTGAACTTCTGTGCCTATCTGCTGAACTTTGCCAACAACCATTCCGCATATTTTCAAAGATAATAACTCATATATTGGTTTTTGCGTTTCAACGCGGGCATTATTGGTGGTTAGTAAGGCGTCGTCGCTATTACGCCATCCAACATAATCAATAGCACGAACGCGACTATCAACACCGCTTATTGATGATTGTGAGGCATTTTTAATTGTGATTTCTAATTCGTTCGCGGTATCTTGTGCCGATTGCGTTTCTTCAATAAACGATAAGTTGGAAGTATCAATCGCACTCCCCTTTTTGCTCAAATCGACAATTGTTATATAGTTATCACAATCAACACTGCATATACAACCGATAGTTGCTAAAAGTGTATCGATGGCTTCGCGCAGGGTTGTTTTATCATTCAATTGTATTTCGGGAACATTGGTGTTTTTTAATGTAGTTTCGTAATCGCCAAAATCAAACTGATAAATTGGCTCGTAGGTGGTGGTCAATCCGGCGAAATTAAACAATGCTTTCGGGCAGTAATCATCTAATAGTTGCAATAAAGCGTCATATACCTTTAATGATAAAGCACGCTTGGTGTATGACACCGCCGGCAATACAATTCTTTCCAGCCCTTTCGTTTTGGACATCGTGTTAATCGTGTATTCATATTTTGCAGGATTAAACGATACTTGCTTTTTAATAAAGTTATCAACTAAATACATTCTTCGCTCAATGTTGTCGCCCGTAATCTCGACAATGTCGAATGGCTGTATGTTAATGTCGCTCATCGGGGGCAAAAAGATTGTGGCACTGTCTAATGTTTCATTGAGATTATCAATCAATATCGCACCAGCAATAGTGGGGTATTCAATGCCATAATAAACGCCGCTTTCATCATATTCTATTTTGCCTTCCGTAATTTCGATATCATAATCAAAGATTATATGATTTGTCACCGAGAATGATTGTGTTTCAATTGCCGACATTGTGAATAAAGGCGTTGTGGTTTCGCCATATTGGTGATTGGTTAAAGTGAAATCAAAATCAGGCGCAATAACTTCAATACTGCCATTAGAAATGATGTTTCTTGATGATGATAGATAAGTTGGTTGGGTGGTAATTGTGATTAACTTCTCGCCATAATTTTTAGCGGTTATAGTTAAAACATTATTAATATAAGATAATGTAAAGTTATTAGTTATATCGGTTATTCGGTCTAATTCCTCGTGTATATGTCTGGTGCTATCGTTTGCCGATAAATCAGATAAATATATCAGTTCACAATCGATATTCGCAGTTATGTTATCGGGTAAAATGGTAAAAGTTAAGGTGTGTGAGTGTGGCTCTAAAACTGAATACCGACCAAAAGTAAACTTTGTTTGATGATAGGTAGGCGATTGATTGAATAATGTTAGAGTGGCGGGCAATATTGTTCCATCGGTTTTTTTAGTAATGATAACCGAATCATACTCTTGGGCAATATCAAAAACGGAAGGAAATGTTGTGGCGTTGCCAAAGACACCACCCACATTAGTCCAAATTGCCGAATGAACGAGTGCTTGGGCTATTATGTCCGTATCGACACCAGCAACAATGTTATCTTCGAACCAATACTCTTGCCCGTCAATTGTTAGCATAACACCCCAATCAGTAGCGGTTGCAACGGTGCTATCATTTGTGATTTCAATTTCGACAAACGCTTTGGAATAATCATCAAAGTCGTCATCATCAAAAGCCGGTGCATCTAATTGCACATCGCTGTTATTAGTAAAGATAACTTCATTATCGCTTCCGCTTACTGACCAATCCGAGCCAGCGACATCAAAAAGAAAGGTTAATGCGCTCCTAATGTATTCAGCGGTTAAATTAGCGGTGGTCAGTGTTGTGTGGTCGAAATTAAGCGAGTGAGTAAGTGTTTCTTGATCAGATTCTCCGGTATAAACCTTTACATTGCTTTGTGTTTGATGCGGGGCGCTTGTAATTGTCCATTTATGTATTTGTTTTTGTTCAACCGAATAATAATTTTGAATAAGTGCATTTGCTTTATCGCCATAACTTTTAGCGACGAGCGTAATGGTTGCATTATTGAGTGTTATGTTCCAAAGACCACTAATGCCTTGTGTGATTAGATCATCGTATATTTTAGTAGCGGTTAAAATTGCGGTGGTTTGTATCGTGCTATCTAACGCAATACTATACTCGACATTGCTAAAATATAAAAGGGCTGTGCCACTATTTTGCACCGCACTCGTAATTGTTAATTCAATGGTTTCATAAGTTCCGCCGACAATCGTGGCTTCGACTTCGGTTTCCGTTCCATTAGCGTGCCAAAACTTAATCATTTGTTCCCCTACTTCCGTCGGTTAAACTGTTGCCCGACCTTGCCAATAAATAACTCGCTTGGTAATTTTCCTTTTTAATGTTTTGCGCTATTTCGACTGCTTGTAAACCGTAGTTAAGACCAATGCCAATTGCCATCGCAACACCCGCTATCGGGTTTACTAATGTCGCTAACGCAACTTGCCCTATTTCCCCGCCGATTTTCATTACTGCTTGAACTTGCCTTTGCATTTCATAATCGCCCGTAAAGTTTCCAATATTGGCGATTGCAGTATTGGTGATTTGTTTAACGGTCTTAATTGCGGTGGTTGCTAAAATACTAACCGAAGCAACTTTACCTGATGCCATTTGCTTTGATGACTTCTCTTGTAATTCTTGCCCATCGCCTGCGGTTTCAACACCTTTTTCAATGCGGATTTTTACTTCTGGCATACTATAATTTCCTTTACGCTAATACAAAACTAACATTAATTGATGATAATTGATTTCTTGCACTCGACAATGTCGCGCTCATAAGTATCATCGTATATGTTTCGATACCGCCATCATTGAACTTAACCTGAATGGTGAATGGTGAATTGCCATCTATTTGCCCTGTCCTTATGGCTCGTAGCGTGTTGTTAAAGATTGTTGCCTTATTTATTGCACTAAACGATAAAGTCGTGCCAGCGAGCGTTTTAACATTTTTTGTTAGCTTTTGCCCCGATTGTGGCACGGGTCTAAATTCAGTAGCGTAATGAAGTGTGGCATTTAGCGGTTTATAGGAAACGCCATTGATTGTGATTTCGGTTATATCGCTAACCCCAAATGTGCTGAACAATGTGGCAATAATCACAAAGCGGACTAACTTATTCGCCCCGCTTTGAATATCTCTTTCCATTAAAGCTGGCGATAAGAAATATAACATTGTGGATGTGCTTTCGCTAACCACCTTTGTATTGTTATATGTTTTAACAAACTGCTCTAAATCGGCTTGCGTTTCATCGGGTGTCGAAGTAATAACATCAATTTGAACTTGCCATGTTTTGCTTTCTTCGGTTAAGTTTCCCGCAAGGTCGGTTAACACGATTTGTGGTTTTACACCATCATATGCTAAATTGCGGTGGCGTGATACTTCGTAATCGCTACCTATCGTTTCTTCTAACCACGATTTGAAATCAAACTCGTTCATAATCAATTACCTTTCCATTAAATGCCCGTTAAGACTGAATATGCTATTCCTGTGCGAAGTGATGAATCATCGGGCAAACTACCAATATACGCACTAATGCTTCTCTCTAATACGCGTTCAATCCAACCTTCGTGTTTACCTTTGGCATTTACATAACTTGCATAATCAGTCGCCACTACTATATCGATGAAGTTTCCATCCAACATCACAAGGGTAATGCTCGCACGCATTTTGCCCGTTTTATATGGTGAACTCGCTTGCAATTCACTAACGATGACATTAGCAAGATTTATCATTGCTGTTGCGTCATCTATGTCGTTCATTAATTGATACCTCTTATTTCAATCTGCTTGGTTAACAAAGGTCGTGCGCTGGCGACCGCGCTTCTATCTTCATTGGCTTCCAAAGGAATCGAAACCACAATAAATAATTGGCGTGTATTTGCATTTAGTAGAAACATACTCGGTCTTAAATCATCACACTTAGAGGTTGTTTCAATGATGCCTGTATATTCTAAATTAGAAGTTATATTGCCATTTATGACAATCGGACGCCACGCAAAATCACTCTTTGCATAAATACGCCCTAATGGTTTTGTTTCGGGGATTAGTTTATTATTTTTGACAGCATTAAAATCATAATAATAATATGTGTCAGGATATTCAATTCGCCCATAGCGTAAATCCACGCCCATAATTAAGCCCTCACTACATTACAGAAACCGCCAAGAAAAAACTTTTGTCTGGCGTCAGGTGCTAATTCAAGACCTTTCAAGTCCACAATTAAGGAAGTCGAGCGAATAAAACCACTATCAATATTTAACTTCCCGTTCCGCAATACATATTCGATTTGTTTGATAACACCTTTTTTGAAATAATCTTTACGCCATTCAAGTGCTAAACTAATATCTTCGTTCAAGCCATAATGAAACCGCAAGTAATCATAGCACCACTCCTGAATATCATTGATAAAGCGTTTAACTTTACCACTTGGATCATCATCAATCGCCAACTCGAACTCTAAATCAACACCAAGAGCGGTCAATATATCACTTTTGGTTATATTTAATAGTGCCATATTTTAATCTCCTTTATTTAACTATCTATTTTTATTGTATATTACACACCACTGAAATTAAACAAAAAGAAAAGCGACGATTTTTAGGTCATCGCTTTAATGTGAAATCGCAAAAGGGTAAGCGATTAAGCACCTATGCTAAATTAAGACGATTTGGTGAATGTCTTTGAAAGGACATCACTGTTGGTGCAACCATTAGAAACACCGAGTGCTTTAATGGTCTTGGTGGCTGTAATCGTAATGCCCGTAGCGGGATCATAGAGCGTGGAAGCGGTTGTTGGTGTCGAGCCATCGTCAGTGTAATAGATTTTGCTATTTGCGACATCGGCTGACAAGGTGATTTTAAGACTAGCGCCCGTCCATCCACTTGAGCCATCAGGCGAAGCAGTCAAGACAACTTTGTGAGCGGTATGCAAACATACTGCAAACGGTAATCTCGCATCTTCGCTTGGTTGTAGGCGATTGACGGGGTTGGGCAACTGGAAGGCGATCCTCATGACGGCCCGGAGAGCGCACATATCCTGCTGCAAAAGGTTATAAAGAATTGAACCATCGGCTGGATCTTGGATGACGCCTTCGGTTAATAGTTTATAAGTGATGTCTTGACGAAGGGCAAAGACCGCTGATTTGAAATCGCCAACGATGAATTGCACCGTATTAGAGAACGAACCATTGACAACACGCACCTTTTTGAGGGCTTGCAGGTCAGTTCCTGAAATTGGATTGCCATCGGTATCCGCGATTGTGCGGAATAAGGCATTGAGGTCAGCACCACCGATGATTGCATCGGGAATGTAGCCAGCACCCTCAACCAACGAAATGGCATTCAAACCATTTGATAAGAATGAGGAACTGCCTTTACCGAACGAATATCCTTTGTCGATGGCTGCGGATTTGATGTCATCAGGATAGGACGCTGGTTTGTTTGTGCCAAATAGAACAGCACTATCAAACACACCACCAAAAGCTTCAATCAATCTTGGTTTAACTTCTCCCCAAATATCGTATTCGGCATCATCTAATACTGATTCGGGAATTGGGATGATAACAGCGATTTCTTCAGCGGTAAGATACTTGTTCGCCCAAATTTGCTCGCTGTATCGTTTAACACCATTATCGCCATTTACCCAATAGGCGACAGGTAGAGCGGAAACAACCGCCATTTTTTGCACTTTGCTCGACATATTTGGCAAGCGTGTGAATAGTTGCATAGCGACCGATTGTTCGGCGACGCCACGCACGATGTCTTGTGATACTTCTAACGGAATTAGAGCATCGGCATCAGTTCTTGAAATAAAACTCATGATTGTAATCTCCTTTGATTAATTATTTTTGCGGAATATCAATTCGTTTAATCGCTGATCGTAAAGCGTCATTGATGGCTTTGTTATCGGGTTTTGGTTTATCATTGCCATTACCGATTGAAGTTTCAATGGTTTTTTTGACAACGGGTTTTTCGTTTTCCGCGACTTTTGCGAATTGCGGTTTGTCTTTAATGTAAGCTTTCACATTATCGACTAATTTGTCGTCATTAGCAATTTCGCCCTTTTCGACTTTGAACGCAATATAATCAATAAACTCATCCTTGATTCCTGCTTCCACGAGTGATTGTTTCAACGCTGTTTCTTTCTCTTTGGCTTGGTAGGTTTCGACTTGTTTTTTGACTTCCTCGTAATCTTTGGTGGCTTCGCGTAATTCTTTTAACTCGGCTTCGATTTTAGAGAACTTATCTTTAGCGACATAATTGCCACTCGATAAATCGGCTAATTTTTTGCCCGTCAAGAACGCGTCGACTTCCTCAATTGTGAGGTTTTCATGGTATGCGTTGCCCATGAGTGTTTTAAGATTATCCATCCCTTTTCTCCTTTGATTTAGTTTATACTTCGGTTTACTCCGACATTAAGAAGCCCGTTTTTAATCGATGTCGGGACATCTACTAATTTTATAGTAATATACATTTAGAAATAAATAAATACTAATTTTTTAATCACTTTGCATTTCTTGCGCTCGCTTGGTTTCCTTGCGAATATCGTATCTTGCTCCCAAATCATCGGTTATTGCTTTAATGCTTTCCCGGTCATAGTCGCGTTTCAAATGGTTTTTATCGACGAACGATTTAGTTTTGCTTTGCCATTCACGCGTTTTACTTTTCATTTTTTTAACTTCGGCCAGATAGCGGTCATCTTTGGTTTCGTTATACATCTTTTCCATTTGGTTGGTTTTCTCTTTATACTTGCGAACGCCGCGTTCTAAATATCGTTGCTGTTGCATTTTCTCGTAGTTGCTACCTTTGTATGCCCCCTTATCAAAACCATATTTCTCACTAATCATTTTATCGCTTTCGGACATCGCGACATCGCCCGGCACTAAATGGAACTTGTGTCGGCAATTCGGTCTTGTCGTTAAACCATACATCGCTATTGCATCTTGCATTGACATTAAGTGATTATCGCTGATATATCTTCTTGTGCGTTCATCGATAACGCTATCGGCATTATAATACATCTTGCCTTGATATGGTGCATGATCTGGTGCTGAATCGCCATAACTATCGCACATATAAAAAACTTGATTTAATTTTGCACCACTTTCGATTTGCTGATTGGTGATTTCTTGACTCGCTGTGGTGCGAACATTCATTTCCATATATGATTTGAAGTTCATTTGCCGACCATTTTTATAAACAATTTTAAGTCCCTTATTAATGCCTTTTAGTGTTTGCCGTTTGATGACATCGTATAAATTGTCGGGTGTTGCCAATGCACTGACAACCCTTACTGCCTGCGTATGCGTTTTAAGCGCAACATTCGCCATTTGGATAATGCTACCGACCGCTTCCCGCTCGGCTTTGGCAATAACTTTTGCATATGATTTTGGTATTGTGCCTTTCACTTCGGTTTTGGTGATTTCGATATTGTCAGCATCAACTTCTTTGTATGCTAATAAATACACTTTGCGGACTTGTCGAGCAACCTTTTCGGCTTCATCTTTCGCCATTTTCAAAACTTCGGAACGATACTTTGCCATATTCGCTAATTGCTTGGCTTTCCATTGTTCGGGATTATTGACATATCTAAATAATTCTAATTGATTTCTAACGACAAAAACATTCTCACTTTTTGAGAAGTTATCGCCTAAAACATCGACTAAATCATCTATGCGCTGACTATTCATTCACAGCACACCCCTTTATTAGTTATTGCTTGGATTGTAAAAACCCGTTGCTTGTATATCTTCGGCAGTTATACCACCGCTTTGACTATCAATCTTTTCTTGTAATTCGGCAATCAACGCGTCCTTGTTCGGTTCATCAATGTAAACTTGTTCGACAAATTGTCTAACGGTCATTGCACCTTGCATCAAAGCTGGCAAGAACTTATTAATGCGACTCGCCAATTCATCATCGCCAAAGTATTTATTGACATTCTCCCTTGCGGTTTTTTCATCTTCGCCGAACCACTTAACACGATATTCGATTTTAGACATCAATCCACTTGCAACTTCCGTTCTATCGCTTTGCTTTTGTGTTTCAGTATCTTCAATGATGCCATCTGCAAACTTGATGTCGAACAATGTATCGGCAAAACGCTTGTTGGTGTATTGATTATAAAGCCATATGATCGTTTCGATTAAATCAAGGATACGATGGCGAAGTAATATTTCGTGGCGTCTAACATTTTGAGCGACATCGCTTTTTTCGCTAATAACTTGTGTGGCGGTCATAACACGACCTTTTTCAAACTTGTATCGTTCGATGCCGAGTCCGCATTTTAACGATAAGGCATTCCACTCGTCTTGAATGGCGGTTTGATGTTCGATGGCTCGAATGGTGCTATCTTGTATTTTAATTAATGGCTCGCCCTTATCAACCGCGTTGGGATTGTTTGGCAAATAATAATAGGTGGTATCATTTGGATCGAATGCAAACTCCAATTGTCCTGTTTCTTTATTTATCTTGCTTAACTCGTGACTAACATATACTCTTTTGCGACCAAGCACGAACTCGTTATGATAACTATCGACTTTGGTGTCAAGTGCTTTGAGCGTATCAATCGCATTGGCAAACACGCTAATCGGTAATGCACTATCGACTTCAAGGTTATTGACAATATTGGGGTGCAACAATGCAAATGTTGGTTTAGGGCAATCAAGCGGAATCTTGAAAACAGAATTGACGACCTTTGATTTGCTATTTACGGAAGCAACCGTAATATCATAATTGCCATTTTCATTAAGCAAGTGCAATGATACTTTGGTTTCGTTCGTGTTCTCGTTGATGAAAGCACACTCGGTTATTAACTCGTTTTTAATAGTAATCGGCACAATACGCAATGCACTATGAACTGATAAATCAATGCTTTTGATACCTGTAAACAATAATTCAGGTTGCTTGGTTTCTTCATTAATAACTTCTTCGGCTTCGGCTTCAATATCGACCGCTAATGCACCGAGCGAGGTTGCGAAACCGTACTCAATCGCTTTATTTGCTTTTGTCCAGAAGTCCATTTTCTCCAATTCGGCATCAAATGCTTCTTTGTCGGCGGTGATGATTTCGACTTCTTCATTCATCAAAAGCGATGCCCAATCTTCACATACCTTTTTCGCGCCTTGTGCTGATAACTTGCGCTGCTTGACATACTCGACACCATTGAAGATTTTGTAAAGGTGAAACGATGGCACTACACCTTGATACCATTTTGTCCATAAAGAAATATAACTGCTACTTCCCGCAATCTCGCCATGCTCTTTAATTAAGTCCTTAATCAGTTTTTCATAATTCATAACTTTAATTCTCCTTCGTTGGCAATAATGCACCGCGTTGTAAGTCAACTATATATCTTTCGTAAGCGTATTCTAAACTATCTAATGTATCAATATCGGTCGAACCATCATCCAATCGTTCATCGTTTAATGCTTTCGGATTCCATACTGCACTTTGTAATGAGTCAATTACATTTTTGCAATGCGACAATACCCAAACGCGATTACTACCCAACAAACCAATCAATGTTCTAATTCGCTCATTTACGCTTTTCTTCAAAGCATAGCGGACATTGGTGCGACAACCGGCTTTGATACACGCTAATGTGATACCGCGACCAAGCACCGGTTCAGCACTATCATAATTGGTAAAAAATGCTTTACCATATTTATTGTAAACCATCGTTGCGAATTGTGTATATTGTAAGTTTAATTCATCGGGATCAACCATTGTGTTAATCGTTTGACTTTCCAAGACGATCATATCGCGATAACCCATTGTGAAGCCGACTGCGGTAAATGCGTGTTTTGAACGATTGCCGCCAAAGTCAATACCGACTTCAACTGCCATCAGTGGCGGTGCTTTATCAATAATATAAGATTTGGGATTATCGGCAAACTTTTTATAGATGATGCCCTCTGCCCTTTTCCACTCTCCTAATATGTAGCGATTAAAATATATCGTCCCTTCGTATTCTTTTGACAATTCATCAATATATGTTTTGGGTAGAAATGGATTATCATAGAGCGTCCAACTTTGTGAATAAATATCAAGATCTTCACGATCAATAAACTTTTTAATGAAGTGACTTGGGTTTTTCGGGTTGCCTGTGAAATCGCAAGTCGAGTATGGTAAAGAAAGACGCGATTTTACCAATTCAAACACTTCCTCATTGCTTTCACATATCTCATCCCAATATAAATATTTTATTCTTGCGCCTCTTATTTTTGAAACTTGACTTGCTTTTTCAGTTCCTAAACAATAAACAATCTCACCAAACATCTTGGCTTCGTTTTGCGAATTAATGTCACTTATAAGCGTGTCCCCCCATTTTTCTTGAAGTGGTTTTATAATATTTCTTTGAATCGCGCTTTTGCTTACGCCCAGCAGGAAGTTGAGACCGGGTTTCCCTTTGCGTTCCAAAATACGGTAAGGAATCGTCCAAGATACATCAATATATGTTTTACCGCATTGTGTTGCACCAACTTTTGCATTCCATCGTTTGTTGGCATTGCGTATATATTCAAATTGTTTGGGCGAGAACTCTAAAATATTGTCAGTCGCCTGATTCGTCATATGCTTTATCCCTTATCTTAACAACAATCGTTTCGGCGCTTTTCGACAATTCATCACTTAAATTGTCCAGATGCGCATTATCAGTTTGTCCTAAATATTGTTTACCGAGAAAAATAGCCATTGCGGGATATCTTTCAGCTTGTTTGAATTGTATCCGCCGTAATGATATTTTACCCAATGCTGATTTATCTTTTTGCACCGCCTCGAAGTTTTGATTGTAGTTTTGTTTGCAAAACCGCTTCAATGTGTCGTATGAAACGCCGAAAAACCCACATATTTCATCAACAGAACACATAATCGAACATAACCGTTCGAATTGGTCTTTGTCGATTTTTATGCCATAGACACCTCTTTTGCTTCCTTTTACATTTGACATCTCTTGTCCTCGTTTTTATTATAGCAATATCCTTTTGTTTTAGAATAGTGCAATCACCGATGCACCGAATGTCGCTTGAATGTATGATCTAATATTTTCTTGTGTCACTGCATCCACGAGTACTTTGATTGCTGGTTTGTTTTCATTCCCTCTTTTGACTGCGATGATGTTGCCCATCGTGTTGGCTATTTCGCTATCTGGACTTTCGGTCACGATGACCTTGTCGATTACATTTGCCGATAGAGCGTAGTTTCCGTTGATGACGGCATACTCGCTATCTATTAGTGTGGCTGGAATCGCTTGAGCTTCCATTTCGACGATGTTGCAGTTTTGTAGTCCGTGCTCTTGTAGGAGCGTTAATGCTCTCGCCTTGTTCGATGTATCGTTTGGCACGATGACGGTGTCGCTTGGCTGGATGTTGTCGAGATTCGCTTTCTTCCCGGCATAGATACCAAGTGGCTCGAAGTGAATCTTTGCCACGCTGACCAGGTCGGTGTTGTTGCTCTCATTGAAGTCTTTGAGATACGGTTCGTGCTGAAAGTAGTTTGCGTCAAGGTCGCCACTGTCGAGTGATAGATTCGGCGTGACATAGTCGGTCATCACTACGATGTCGAGTTTGTATCCTTGACTTTCGACATATCCTTTGGCTTGTTCGAGGATCAGTGCGTGTGGCGTTGAACTTGCCCCTACGATGATGTTCTTGTCATCGATGTTGGATGGGTTGCACCCGGCGAGTAGAAATGCGGATAGGATTGCGATTAGGTAGATGTTCTTTTTCATGTTGATTATCTCCTTTCTATCTTTTTGGATATCGCTTGGAATGTGCTTTGGATGGCGAACACGAGAGCAATGATGACCACCGTCGCAGTTATTGTTGCTGTCCAATTGTACCTATAGAAACCGTAGACCATTGCGTAGTTGCCAAGTCCACCACCACCCATTACACCAGCCATTGTGGTGTAACCGAGTATGGATATTGCTACGATGCCTATGCCATCGACCACTTCTGGCAGTATGGATAGGAATTTGATGCGGTACATGATTTTGAATTTCCTTGCACCATCGACTCTTGCCGCTACGATTGTCCAATAGTCGACTTTCTTGAGTGCTGTTTCGATGATCCTCGATGCGAATGGTATCGTGCATATCGTGAGTGGTACTGTTACTGCTGTTGTTCCAATGCCCGTTCCGATGAGTAATCTTGTGAATGGCAGTAGGAGGATCATGAGGATGACGAATGGTATTGCTCTCCCTATGGCGATGATGCCATCGCTTATCTTATGGATGATTCCATTGGGGTAGAGTCCGTTCGGTGCTGTTTCGACGCATACGAATCCGAGCGGTATAGCCACTATGTAGGCGATGGCTAATGGTACGAAGGTCATGTACATCGTTTCGAGCAGTGCTTGGAGTAGGTCGATTAGCATATCTTTGTTGCTACTTTCCCGGTGAAT
>ERZ795049.3533-NODE-3533-length-16461-cov-5.101182_pt1 | contig 16461 bp, 18 predicted proteins | sample MGYA00375133_ERZ795049 | MGnify/ENA primary metagenome ERZ795049 (study PRJEB30178, sample SAMN05720147) | activated sludge metagenome | isolation source: anaerobic digester from wastewater treatment plant | place: Japan | collected 2015-04-20 ...
GTATAATATTTTTATAGTTAGGAGGTTAACTTTTATGAGAATGGAAAATATCCCAAGAGGGTTGAAGCAAGAAGAAAATATTGCTGAGCCTTTAGAGTTAGGGGCTGGTATGCAAGACCCCAGAAAAAATCATGCTGGTCCAACACCGAATTATATGGTCGAGAATGAAGTAGAAAGAGAATGGTTTACTCAAAACGAAGGTGAATTTGATCCAAGATTAACAAGAAGTGATTATCATGACAGAAATATTAAACCACAAAACAACAAACCAAAAAAACAATTTAATAAAGTAAACTTATGTGAAGGTTATATAAAAGAAGCAAAAATGTATCCAGAAGGAGCTCATATTACTATAGAAAATGATGATGGTACTTTTTTTGTATTTATAGAAGGTATAAATTTTATAGTTAAAGATACAAAAATTCAAGTTGTAGATAATATTATTATTACAACACATCCATATGAAACTTACATTGGTTCTGGAGAATTAGCTACAGAAGAAAGTCATTCTTTATCAATTATTGAAATTAATGAGGATTAAGAAATATGAAAATCGCGAAAAAAATAAACCAAGATGTAATTAATTATAAAAAATGTTTTTTATATTTTTTTGAAAAAGAGCCAAAATGTTTTTTAACCAATCTATTAACATATTCTAAAGATATAAATATATTTGATAATGATGATGAAAAAAACCATTTTGAATGCCATGATTGTAATGGAGATTTTTCTAATTGTTTGTATATTGATGCTTTATGGGAAAAAGAAGATGTGGAAGATTTGCCTTTATTAAATTTTAATAATCTTAATGTTGATTTTGATTATTCGTTACCTTTTGAGAAAGATGTTAGAACTGACGCTCTTTTAATTCCGACAAATACAAATCTTAGTTTTTATAATTTTATAGATTTTGGTGAAAATAATACATTTTTAATTAATGAGTGTAGGAAAAGGCAACTTCCATTTGAGGAGGGAGATGTAGTTAAAACATCAGGCGTTGGAACAGGGTTTCCAATTTTATTACATTGTGTTATAATGGATAGTGCAGAAATGATGCCAGATGTAATAAATGTTGGGCTATCTTTATATAATGCATTAGAAAAAGCCGAAGAAGAAGGCTGTAAATCAATTTCAATTCATCCATTAGTGGTTTTAGATGGAGATATATCTATGCCATCTATCAATTTGTATATTAAAACATGCTTAACTACAATAAAAACTTTTTCTGAAGAATATGAAATAGAAAATTTAGAATATATTTTAATTCATATTCCTTCTAATTTTATTTTAAATTTGCAGGAGCTATCGTCTAATATATAGAAAATATATAAATATATGTAAATGCGAGGCAATAATAGCAAATGATTGAAGATATTAAATTACAGATTCTTGGAGAGAAAATAGAGGCTTTTCAAGAATCTACAAAAGAATCTATTGATAAATATAATGACGTTTTACTTATGATTGACGATCTAGTAGAAAGTGTTGACGGTCATCCTTTGAAATCTGTTAAGATGTTAGAAGAGTTAAAAGAAAAATTAGCTCACATTGAAGTTGCTGTGTGTAATATTAAACAGCAAGAAACAAAAGAAAGTAAAAAAGAAAGAGTTAATTTAATTCACATTTTAATGGCAATATTTTTCTCTGCATTGGGTAGTTTTATTGGTCTTTTTTTGTATTTTATTTTGTTTGTTAATTAATATCTTGTATAATAATAGCATAAAGGAGTTGGTTTTATGCTATTATTAGAGGCCTATATTAAGAAAAGTGATTTAGAAGAAATTAATGGGGATTTTTCTATTGATGAAAAAATTTATAATTTTATTCAATCTGGAAGATGTGAGGAATTAAATTTTGATAGTGAAGAATGGGATATTGCAGATATTAAAGAGCTTGAAGATTCATATTTTGTTTTAGTAAAAGTAAAAGAAGATAATGATATTCAGCATACTATTACGACAGATGAAAATGGAGATACAATAGAGACAGCTTCTCAAGAGTGTAAATTTTCTAAATGTGAAGATGTTTCAGAGCAATGTGAAAGTTGCAGCCCACGTTGTGGATGTGACCAAAAAGTAGAAGATGTTTCTCAAGATATGTCGTTTGAGCAAGAATTTAGTAAATCTATTGCTTATGATGGCCCTTGGTCAGAGAAGACATTTAAAATGGATATTGCTCAAGTTTCTGCTTTTTTTGAAGTTGTTCAATTTATGGAATATTTGGTTAAGAAAACAGAAATGGCAACTCCAGTTTCAATGAGAAGTGCTCAAGAATGTCAAAGATTTATTTTAGAAAATTTATGTGATTTTGATCAAGAAAAAATAATGCAAGAGCAGGGGAATAGTAACGAGCCTATTAAGATTAAATTGAAAGATGAATTTGCAGAACATCTAAAAAAATGGCAAGAGGAAAGCATTAAGTTATTTGAAGAGAGAGTTTCTCAAATGAAAAAGAAGCCCGAAATTGTAAAAGCAACAATGATGCCAAAGGAAGGCTTTAATCCTAAAGGCCCAGGTTTCTAAAATTGGCAACACTAATAGAAGATATATATGATAAAAAAATAGATAAAGATATTTATAAAATTAAATTAAAAGATTTATCTGAAATGGATAAATCATTATTAGGAATTAAAAATTTTAAATCTTATTTAGAAAATAACTTATTAGATATATCTTTTATTAATAGAATTCCTCTACAGTTTATTTTATGTAGATTTAAATTGTATAGGATTTTTGGGCGTGAATTGGTTTCGATAGGGGTGAATAATACATAGAACTGCATGTCTTGGTTGATAAGTCCAAGTAAAAAAGATCGCAAACAATAAATGCCGATAATGGTATTTCACAGGTAGAAGCTTTTGAAGCTGAACTACCAATGGTTGCCTAAGACAACCTCAGCGAACTATCAATTTCTCCATAAATAGTAAGCTGTCACCAATTGGAGGCGAAAATATAAAGAAGATCTCAGCTTTATGTTTTTGTATTAAAGAAAGATTATAGTTTTAAATTGTGGTTTGTATATAAGATCTTATTTAAAACTGAATATTAAGAGAAATATGCTAAACATGTAGAAGTTTTATGGATTACACTGCTAGACTGCGGTTCGAACCCGCACACGTCCACGGGGCAATATTATGAATTTACCAAAAGGTTTATTTATATTTAACTATATTAATATTAAACAAATAGAAAATCTTATTAATTATTGCCACAATAATGAAAAAGATATAGATGTTTATACTCAACATAAAATAAATAACCCAAAAATTATTAAAAATATTGAAAAAAAATATGACTATATTGTTATAGAAAATAAGATAGATGAGATTGATTTTTCTTTTAAAAATTTTTTAAAACCTCAATCTTGGTGTTGTTTAATATTATCAGATTATGATAATAGCAACATAGATATTTTAAAAACCAAAGTTTCAAATTTTGGTTTTAATTCTTTATTAATCCCTTCTAAAAAATATATAATCGGAAATGAAATTTCTATTCTTTATAATAATATAAATAAAAATGAAGAAATATATACACATTTAAAAGATGGAATAAGTTGGGCTGATATTTTTAAGGCTTGTGGGTTTTATAATATTAAGGTTAATTTAATAGAAAATGGAACACGATAACCATATCTCTAAATCTTTAGTTGCGATTTTTTGTAAAAAATGCCAAAGTATGTTTTATAGAGATGGAGATTTAACAGCTTTTTCATCAGATTATGCGTCCAATAACACTAAAAATATCACTAATATTAAAGATGTAGAAACTTATATGGATTGGCTAATTTATACTGGTGAATTATGTGAAGATTGCATTCCTCCAATGCCTCAAAAAGTAAGAGATGACATTCAAAGAGAAAATGATAGAAGGAATAAAGATATTTTAGAATATCAAAAACATAAAGATATTAGATTTATTCCAGGGCATCAACCAGTGCAAGATGTAGTTTTAGAAGAATCTTATGTTGAAACAATAGAAGATAGGAGAAAAGAAAATGGAGAAAACGATAGTATTAATAGGCCCTCCGAACAGCGGAAAGGAACTTTTCGGGAGAAAATTAGCAGAAATATTCCAAATGCAGTACGTGTCAGTGGGGGACATAGTAAGAGATAAATTAAATAATGATATATCTTGGTTTGAAGAAGAATATACTCAAGAAAATTATAATCGAGGAGAAATGGTTCCAGATCATATCATTTCAAAAAACATTTTAGACTTGTTGTCTAAAAACCCGCAAGTTGTTTTAGATGGTTTTCCAAGAACAGAAGTTCAATGTAATGATTTTGTTGAAGTATATAAAGATAATTTTGTATTAATTGATATTTTCCAACAGGAAAATATCTTAATTAAAAGAGCAATTAATAGAAGAATCTGCTCAGAATGTGGAGAAATTTATTCGCTGATAAATCCTCAAATTATGCCAGGAGAAAATGAAACTTGTTTGAAATGCGGAGCGTCTGTAATTCAAAGAGAAGATGATAAAGAAGAGATTATTAAGGATAGAATTAATAAATATATTATAAATTATCCTAAAATATTAAGTATATTATTTAAGAATTCAAAGAAAGGTATTAATATTAATCCTGGAGAATCTACTGATATTAATTTAATAGTTAATTTATTATCACAAAATATTATTCTAAGTAGTAAATATGATTTTAAATTAATTTTACAAATAATGGAAGATTTATAAATGGAAAAGAAATGTTGTGCGATATTTTCAGAAAAAGATAGTGAAGAAGAGGCCAGAAGGAAATGTATAGAATGTGTTAAAAAAATAGATCTTTATAGTTTAATTTTAGAAAATAATGAAGAAGATCAGTGGATAGAAAAGAAATTTAAAAGAAATGGAAATGGAAAATTTGTATGTTTATCTATGGAAGCGTTATTTGAAATTGTATTACTCTTATCTAATAGAGTAAACTTTCTCAACGGCCAGCTTAATACTTTATTTAATGATATAAATTTTGCATTGCATGATATACAGGCTCCTGTTCGAGCAGCCAGAAGTTTTTCAGATTTAGCTAAAGATTCTTGCAAGGATGAAAATCTTAAAGACTATTTAGATAAAATTCATATATCATCTCAAACTATAACATCTATGATAAATGATATTAGAGAGATGGTAAGTTTAAGCAAAAGCGAAAATAAAGAAAAAAGAAAAATTGATTTTGAATATATAATAAAAGAAGCAATTAATAATTTAAGTATTGAAATTATTGAAAGACAAGCAATAGTAGTAATTAAAAAGTCAGAATTCCCATATAAGAAAACTAATAATAGATTAAGATGGGTTCGGGTGTTTCAAAATTTAATAAGTAACGCAATTTTATACAATAAAAATAAACCTAAAATAGAAATTTGGGCAGAAAATAAAAATATTTTTATTAAAGATAATGGAATAGGGATCCCTGAAGATAAATGGGATATTGTTTTCGATATTTTTACAAGGTTATCAGATAGAGATGATATGGCAAAAGGAACTGGTTCGGGTTTGTTTTTATGTAAGAAACTACTCATGATAGATCAATGCGAAATAAGAATTTATGAGAGTTCAGATGATGGAACTACATTTGTTATTTCATGCCCTTAATTTTATTTCTAATATTTTTTACTTTTTCTTTTGAAGATTTTTTATTTTTCTTATTAGCATCTATTACATTATTAACTAAATTATCCATTAAATCTAATCTATTTACAGTAGTTATTGCTTTTTCAATTGTAATTAAAAACTCCTCGTTATTTTCTTTATTACCCTTAACATAATCATCGGCTCCTTTTCTAATAGCTTCAATAGCTAAAGATTCGCTCCCATAACCACTATTTATAATAACATAAGAATAAATATTTTCTTGTTTAATATTGGGTAGAAAATCTAGACCTTTATTCCCGTCGTTAAGCCTTTGATCAAGAACAACAATATCAAATTTTTGAGTTTTTATTTTTTCTAACATATCTTCTATGTTAGGAGAATGAATAAAATCAAATTTTATTGTTAAAGTCTCATTAAGTAATTTATTATAGATAAAATATAAATCATAATCATCATCAACAAATAAAATAGTAATCCTATCTTTCATTTTATCACCTACTTATTTTATATTTAGGCAAATAATAACATTAAACCTTCTATAAATCTGTATAATATTTAAAAACAGGAGATAAAACAAATGAAACTTGGAGAATTAGTTAGTTTATATAATCAAATTATCGATGCAATAAATCAAAACTGGATTTCTATATTAGATAATGTTTCAAATGGCCATGCCGCCAAATATCCAACAGACGCGACATATGCTATTGAATTGACCAATGGAGAAATTCAGCTATTAGAAAACATTAAATTATATAATAAAATGGAAAATATAGCTTTTTATATTTTAGATGCAAAAAATAAAGTTAAAGTTCCAGAACTTGGAGTATCAATTAGTTATGCTGAAGAATATTTAAATATTCTAAATAATAAACTATTTTCTCATTCTAAATTATTGGAAATGATTACAGATGCAGGTTTTGAAATTCAAGGAGTAGATTCTAAAGGAGAATTAAATATTTCTTTAAAAAATATTAATAAAGGCTTTGATGTAAACGCTATTAATGATTCTATAAAATATTTAGAAAATGAAATTAATAAATATGAAGATTACCTTTCTAGAGTTATGTGGAGCACAGAAATAGCATTTGAAAATGAAGATATGGAAGTTGTTTCCGTTGGGTTCCAGTCAGATATTGGAACAGCCAAAAAGAAAGAAGAAAAAGTTGACTTAAGCGAGTATGTTAGGCCAAAAGAGGCTATTAAGAAAATGGATCAACCAGAAGAAAAATTCAAAGTAAAAGGATGTCCTATTTGTAATAGCAATATGAGAGATATTATTGAGAAAAAATATATTGAAACAGAAGGGAATATTATGCAAACTTTAGATTATGCAACAACTAAATGTGGTTTGTTTGAATTGTCTCCAAATATTTTAATAAATCATTTAGATTTTCATAATAAAGTTTCTCCTAAATATAATCAAATAGAAGAAGGGTTCAATAACCCAGATCTACATACTCCAATGGATCATATATTAGAAACAAGCCATAATACAAAAACACCAATAAATAATTTAAGATATAGTAAAAATAATATAAAACCGAATACAAATAACCCGGACGGGCATATCCCATATCAACATATAGAAGAATAAAAAAAGAGAGAGGATTTTTTAATCCTCTCTCTTTTCTTTTCTCGATTTTAATCCTGGGAATTTTTTATAAACTTCTCTTCTGACAATATTTCTAAGCTCTTCTGCACTCCCATCAAACCAACTACCAATAGCTTGATTACTTCTTGCTAACGCATTTCTTGCATGAGCTAAATCTGGAATTGGATAATGGTCTTTATTATCTTTTACTCTCGGATGACTTTTTGGGAATATACATGGAGAATTTTGTTTTTCTTTATATGTTAGTTTTTTAGATTCTATTGTTATTTGATGTCCGCAACTTTCACATAAAATTTCCCCAAATTTTTTCATAGAACAAGACGGACAAAGATTTGTTTTTTTACCACATTTTTGACAAGTGCTTGTTTTTAACATTGTTCCGCAACGAACGCAAGTGTTTTTAGCTTCTTTTTCTAAAGCATCAGCTTCTTTGAAAAACCCTTTCTTTTCCAATTGCATAGACTGTTTAATTAAATTAATTAAATCATATGAAGATTTTTTATTTTTCCTCCTATGAACTTTTTTCATATATTCGCTAAGACCAGGAGCATTTCCATGCTCCTTTTGCCATTTATCATGGATTTCAGGTTCGTTTATTTTAAGATAAATTTGTTGCTTTGGGCTCTTGAAGGGCACTGCAACCACCTCATTTTATTTAGTATATTATTATTTAAAAATATATAAAAACCTTCTTTTATTTTCAAGAAGGTTAAAGGGGATAAAACATATAAATATATCTATATTAGAAAGACATAGGAGTTTTTTATATGTGGTATCAAACTTTTAATTTTAGATATGCTATGCCAATTCTTGGAATTGAGCCGAATAAATTTTGCCCTTTGTGTGCAAAACTTGGTATAAAAACACCAATCAATAAAAGTCAAAGAAATGATGGCTCTGGGATTTTTTATAGTTGTGCAGACTATAAAAGCAAAAGACATCCTCCATATATTTATGATGAAGGTAAAACCCCAAATCCTCCACCTATGACAGAAGCAGAAGTAGATGCATTTTTAAAAAGAAGAAAAGAGGGCAATGTTTCGGAAGAAGATATGCTCGAAGTTATGTATTGTCCTGTATGTGCTAAAAATAATAGAGAAAAAGTCCCAGTGCATAGAAAAAAAACAAAACAAGGAAAAGAATTTTGGGCCTGTTCAAAAAATAATAAGTTTAATAATTTTAAAGCTTGTCCATATAGAGAATACGAAGATGGTCCTCCTTTAAATGAGCAAGCTGTAGACCAGTTGATAGCACATTTAGCAGAATTGTCAAATAAAGAAGTCGCTGAAAAATTTTTAGAGACGGGAGCAACACATTCTGAAGAAGAAAGTTTAATAGATAAATTTTTAAAAGATAAAAAGGTTATTATCTCTGAAGAAGAGAAGGAGTTAGGAGTATTTTTTAAATGCCCTCTTGGACATAATACAAAATTAGTTGAAACATCTACTGGTAAAACAAAACAATGTTTGCAGTGTAAAGAAGAAAGTAAGTCTCTTAGCAAAAATAAAAGAGATGCTGTTTTGATGGTTTATAGATTTACAAATGCATTAAATAGCCCTAATTTTCATATTTTTGAATTCCAAACTAAAAATAGCAGAGAAATTAATGTTGATCTTGAGACAAATGATGTTTCTATATCTAAAAAATTATCGGAACAAGTTTCTGTAAATACACCTCTACTTGAAGTTTTCGGAAATTTTTCAACTTATGACATTGAGCAGGATCAAATAGCTTTCAAAGAAGCAGAAGCTAGCCCTGAATTTGATAAAGGGCAAGGCTCAATTGAACAAGGTGTTATTAAAATTATGACACCGGAAGAAAGATTAAATATACCCATTAATACGGATGGTGTTATAAAAGGGATTAATTATAAAAGCTCTTTTGTAAAAAGAAGTATCGATGACTATGATATATTAGAAGAATATTTTGGTATTGATGTAAGTCAGCAGGTAGGAGAAAGTAACGATGGAAGGATTTTACTATTAATGGATCGCGGTCTTTATGATAGTGAAAAATGCGAAAATGCAAAACAATCTCCTCTTTATGCTTTTACAGAAATTGGAGCATTAGGTCATACCCCTAATCCATCTCAAGCAAACGCTTTAGAATTATTGGAGAGAGACGATTCAAGACATTTAATTTTATGTCTTCCGACAGGTGTAGGAAAAACTACAGTTGCAGAAGCCGCAATTGCTGATGGTAAAATAAGGGGGCAAAAAGTTGGACTTAATAGACCTTTAGCAGTTTATGTTTGTCCTGCGAGAGCATTAGCAGCCCAAGTGTCATTAGATTTCACAAAACAAGGCGATCTTTATACTCATCCTTTTGTTAAGTTGGGCTGGAAAACCAGTATGCTTAGAGGTGTTAAAAGAGATATAGATGAAGACCATAAAATTTCTCAAAAGGCTATTCAAAAACAAGAGATAGGTTTTTCAGAGGAAACATATAGCGATAATGTTGAAGAATGGCAAAAAAACTTAGAGCCAGATCCAAACCAAGCAGACATTATTATTATTACTCCAGAAAAACTTTTAAGATGTCTTCAAAATCCCGCATCTCATCAATGGGTTTCGAGAATTAATACTTTTATTTTCGATGAAGGTCATATTATTGGTGATACATCAAGAGGGCCAGATATAGAGACAGAAAATATAGAGATTTATGAGAAGTTTAAAGAATTAAGAGAAATGATTAGTGGTGCGGCAAGAATTGTATATATGTCTGCAACAATGCAAAATGCTATAGAATTGGTTTCTTGGCAACAAAATATGACTGATTCTGGAGATATATTTCAAGGCATAGACGCAGAAAGGCAGTCTAAATGGGCAATAGTTTGGGGAGAATGGAAACCAGTAGAAACTGAAATTATTTATAAGGTTTTAGGCGGGAAGGATAACAATCAAGCTGCTGCAGATTTATCTTTAATAATGAAAGATGAACCAACAGATAAAGATAAACAAACAGTAGATGAATATAAAGAAGAAAATATAAGAACTCCACAAGAAGAAAAACAACATGAAATAAGTGTATTAAAAGATATTGTTTCTAATGTAAATATGATTGTTAATAAAGATGGCGACGTTGTTATAAGGCCGACTTTATTATTTGTTCAGGTTAAATCTGACGGTTATAATTTACAAGAAACTGCAAAAGTCCATTTTTGGCAATGCAAAAAATGCGGTAAAATATCACTAGCCCCAAAAAGTGCAAAAGGATTACCATTATTCCCATCAGATAAAACATTATGCTTTAATTGTGGTGGGAGAATGGGGCAGTGGGAAGTTCCTTTTCATAATGCAGACGTTTCTCCAGAAAAACAACAAAAATTTGTTGATAATTTTAATAATGATTATAAAAAATATCCATTATTGATAGCGACTAGCACATTAGCTGCAGGAGTGAATACAGGTGCTTATACAGTTATTATTTATAATGTTCATAGAGGTGGGGTTGATGTAGAAACAAGCCAAATCATTCAAGAAATTGGCCGTGCGGGAAGACAGAAATATCTTGCAGAATTCCCACATGACAAACCAAGAGTAATTGTTTATTTAGAGCATGATAGAGATATTTATGATAAAAGAAGAATTAACGCTAAAGCCTATTTAGAATCACAACTTAATAATCACAGAAGATTAACAGATAGCGTGTTAAGAGCAATTAGTATTCTTGGAGTAAAAGACGCACAATCTTGCGGAAAATATATAGCTTCAACATTTGGCTTCTTTCAGAATGTAGTAGATCTTAAAAATGAACTAAATACAAGAAGAGGATTAGAGCATATTAGTAGTTCTTATAATCATTTAATCGGTCAAGATTATGTTCAGTGGAAATATCCTGGTAGAGGGGCAGATTTCCCAAATGCAAAAGAATGTAAACATGATCATTTGATTGATGTAACGAGATCTGTCCATTTAGATCATAAAGGAGACAAGCAAAAAATTTTTAGTATGCTGGGAGCTCCAGTCGATGATGAAGGCGACCCGATGTTTATTTTTGTTTGTAAATCTCCTTTATTAGATAAAGAAGGACAAGTAATTATTGGACCTAATGGCCAGCCAGCTCTTTGTGGTGCAATGGGTTATATGAAACAAATAAGTAAGGTGTATAGGCCTGACGTGTTATTAGATTATGCTCCTGAAGGCACTACTATTGATGATTTAGTTGAGAAAAAATTAGTAGATAGAGAAACAATGTATACAATCCCAGAAGAACAAACTAAAATACTTTTAGAGTATTTCCCTGGAGACAGTTTGCAAAATTTAGAAAGCAAAGGATATTTAAAGTTTATTCCATCTTTTAATTCATTTTATATAAATCCAGATTTCTTAAAAGTTTTTATGAAAGAAAGTGGTTTTAAAATAGAAGAGTTAATAGATATGGGGATTATAGAAACAAAATATAAAGACAAACTTAATACTACTGGCTTAGAATATTTATATGTTAAAAGGTCAGAAGATATTGTAAAAGATTTAGTTTCTGTTGGGTTTGCTACTATCGAAGATGGAGAATATAAAATAACAACATTAGGCAGACAAATTTCTAATTGTGGCATGTCTGCAGCAGATGCTGTTGAATTAATTAAAAATATGTATGGTGTTAATTTCAACCCAAAAGAAACAAGTCCTATAGAATTGGCATTTGCACTAGGGAATCTTAGTCGATTTGATGATCCTCAAGAAGAAGGTGCTTATTTATCATTAGCTCAACAACAAGCTTGCTTAGACACAGCAATGAGACTTGGGGTTGAAGTATCTCCAAGAATTAAACAGATTCAGAGTTTACTTTGGATTTTAGAAGGCGTTCATCCAACTGATAAAAATGTACATGGGGAATATATAATTCCAAAATGTATGCATAGAAGTTATTATAATACTCTTTCATATTTTGGAGACAATAAATTTTTAATTGGTTTTAGCATATTGGCTGCAAAAGCAGGTTGGTATATCAATGCACCTGAAGAATTAGAAGCTTTGAAAGTGCAATTTATGAAAAGTGATAGAAGAGCAGTTGTTCCAAAATATTTAACTCCATTAGTTGCTGTTAAAGGAATTGGCGTTTATACCGCAAGAGCATTATATGATTGTGGTGTTTCAAATATTCCAGAGTTATTATCATCAGATCCCGCTACTTTAGCCAATCGTATTCAAGAATATTATAAAGAATCAGATAAAAAGAAATCTAAACAGCCAAATTATTTAGCTAGAGTTAAAGGTTGGATGGAAATTGCAAAAGCGGCCATAGAAGGGGAACAAGAGGAATTAAAAGGTAGGCCGCTGAGAGAAAAAATAGCTTATTTATATTCCGTCAGAGTTCTTAACTATCCAGAATATGCTAAAAAAATGATTGAAGGAAAAGGCCATAATAATTTAGATATTGATAAAGATTTAGAGCCAATTGCGAACTCTTCTTGGTACAAATATTACATTAGATATTCTTAAACCTCTTGACAAATCATCCATATATTGTATAATAGCCATTAGATTAGATCTAATTGGAGATGGTAATATATGGAAAAGATGAATATCTATAGAGTTATAGGATTAAAAAGAGATTTAGAAATGAATGATTTCGTAAGTCTTTTATATCCTTCTGATGAGAATTTTGCCCCGGCTAAAGTAAAATGTTTTACAGAAAATATTTATGTCCGAGAAATTGGCTGTTATGTTATTGGCGTTTTTGATTTAGTAAAATCTAAACCTGGACTTCTTATTTTAAATCATACTTTATTTTCAGCATTAAAAAGATGGAAAGCCGATAGTTTACAAGATATTATAGGAAAAACATTTGATATAGAATCAAAAACAAATAACTTTGGTGTTGTTTATCATGATATATATTGTGTTGGACTACTTCCTTTATGCACAAAAGAAATAATGGAAGAAATGGATAATTATTTGAACAATTTATTTGAAATGACTGGTGACGATGAGTAGAAAAATATTTCTTGTTTTAGGACAAAGCGGATCTGGTAAAACTACTTTAATTGATAATGCTTTGTCTAATATAGATAATCTTTCTAGAATGAATGGATGCACAACAAGAGAAAAAAGAATTAAAGAAAATTGTAATAATCTATTTTTAACAGACGAACAATTTAATAATTATATTAATAAAGATTTATTTATTGAATGGGAAGAATATGCTGGAATAAAACACGGCTTATTGAAATCTTCAATTGATATTCAAAAAAATCTAATTATGGAAATAACTCCTTGTGGCTATTTTAATTTTTTAAAATATTTAAAAGATAATAATTTAAAAGAAGATGTTTTTAAAATTTATATTTATGCAGAAAAACATTTTATAGAAAAAAGACTAAAAGAAGAAAGAAAAATGGAACAAGAGGAGTTTTATTCAAGAGTTCAAGAGGATAAAAAACAATTTTCTAACCATATAAATTATGACATAGAAATAGAAAATAATAATAAAGATTCATTAGATATTTTTTTAAATTTCATTAAAGAGAAAATAGGAGAGTAAAAAATGATTAAAATAAGAGAGGGCTTTTCAGAAATAAAAAATAAAAATGGTAGATATGTTCATATTATTGTAGAATCAGAAAAACAAGATGGAACTATTTATTATATTTTAGTAGACACAAAGAAAATGAAGATTAAATCTTGTTCTTGTCCTCAGGCAAGTTTATATCCATTTAAAAAATGCAAGCATCAAAAAGCAGTACTAGAACAGAGATTATTGGGAGTTTAATTATGAAATATTTTATTACAACAAAAGAAGGACCAATGATTAAAAATCTTGGATTAAGCGATAGTGACACAAAATATATCAACATTATTGATTCTTTAGTCGCAGAAATGGATGAAAATGAAATTAAAGATATAGAGAGTAAAGGATTTGTTGTTGAAAAAGAGGGAGATTATTTTATCCCACAGCCTATTTTTTCTCCTCATTTGCAAAATGTTGATTATTATCCAAACTCTGAATTAAATCCAAAAACTCCGGGAAGCATGAAACAAATGGTTTCAACGGGTGTTGTTAAATTGAGAGAAATGGGGATTTTAGGGAGCGAATCTGTTCATGTTGGTATTGCTGATAGTGGTATTGATGGAACACATCCTGATATTATGAATAATATTAAATCTTTTAAAGATTTTATAGATATTAATAATACTAAACCTATTGACCCTGGGGCACATGGCTCGGCTGTTGCATCTATTTTATGCGGGAATGGTCATTATACTGAAAAATTTCATGGCGTTGCCCCAAAATGCTCTCTTTCTGTTGCAAGGGTTATGAATGAAAAAGGAGAAGGACGCGAATCTGTGATTTTGCAAGGAGTTGATTGGCTTGTGGATCAAGGTGTTTCCATTATTAATTTATCTCTGGGTTCTTGGTTGACAAGATATACTCCTTTTTCTAGGGCTGTTGATAATTTAGTAGATAGAGGAATTGTTGTTTTAGTAGCGGCAGGTAATGATGGCCCTAAACAAATAACTGCTCCAGCTAATGCTGTTAATGCTATTACTTGTGCAGCTTGTAATTATGAGGGAGAGTTCGCCGATTTTAGCTCTCTCGGGCCAGCAAAAGGGCCAGATGTTTTAACTATTGATAAACCAGATATTATGGCTTGGGGGAAAGATGTCGCTATGGCAAGAGCTAAAGGGACTACTATGGGGAATATTATTAACGATAACTATATTTATGCAAGTGGGACTAGTTTTGCTACTCCTTTTGTTGCGGGCTGTGTTGTTTTAATGAAAAGTTTGAAGCCAGAATTATCTCCATTGGAAATTAAGAAAATACTAATGGAAACAGCTCTTGACAATAGAAGCTATGATAAGTATCATGAGGGTGCTGGAACAGTTAGGATATACGATGCAATAGCCAAATTGGAGGGGGTTGCTCCTTCTAAACCAGAAGTGAAAGGAAAGGGTTGTCTATTATCGCTGATTGGATTGAGGTAGATGAAAGAAATTTTAGAAAAAGTTAATTAAATTAACATAAGATGATAAAATACTATGTTAAGAAGATCGCAGTCAGTATGAAGCATCTTATTTTAAATATCCAATGGTTATAGAAAAATGTCAAGAAAACCACGATGCTTTAGTATGTGAATGAATTAACATCCTTTTAAAAATATATTTAGAAAAATATGAGGCCGGGGTTCTGTGAGCATTGGGTTGCAAGAACCCCCACAGCTTTAGCGTGGTGAGTATGTCAGGATATAGACCCAAAAACAAAGAATTATATGATAAATTAAATACTTTTTTTTGATTTAATAAAAAGAAAAGTTTTTAATTCTAATTATTTTAAAATTATAGACAAAGATAAGTTTTTAAATTATTTGGAATGGTTATAATGATATTTTGCCCACATTGCGGAAAAGAATTAATCAAAGAAGAAATTATTAACCTTTTCAAATGTAAATATCATTTGGAAGATGATAATATAGATAGCATACAAGGGGAGCCTTTTGTCACAGTAAGACATACAAAAAAATGTTTTCCTTTTGGAGTTAGATATAATAGTAAGACTAAAAAATTTAGAGTGGAGAAATAAGCTGCGGGGGCCAGATGGCGAGGGAGCAGTCTGCAAAACTGTTTAAAAACTAGTTCGATTCTAGTCCGCAGCTCTTTGGAAAGGTGGCTTTTATAAATTATATATTTTTATAGAAAAATGTCAAGAAAAACACGACGCTTTAGTATGTGTATGAATTGACATCCTTTTAAAAATATATTTAGTTTTCTAAAAAATATGGTATAACAATAGTATGAAAGCAATCAAAGTCAAAATCTAACCAAAAAAATCTCAAACTACACTAATTAACAAACACTTTGGTTGTTGTCGTTTTGTTTATAATTTCGCACTTCAAAAATCTTTATCAAGAAAACAAGAAACATCTCAGTTCTTTTAATATAATTAAAATGCTTTCTGATTTTAAAGAAGAAAAAATATGTCTGAAAGATGTTTATTCCCAAGCACTTCAACTTTTTCTCATTTTTTCAAAAAGAATAACAAATTTCCAAGATTTAAAAGCAAAAATAATCCAAAACAATCTTATAGACTTCCACAAGGGTTTAAAATTAACATAAAAAATAAATATATCAGTATTCCTAAACTTGGATGGATTAAGTTCAGAGGCAAGTTTAATATCCCACAAGATGTTGAGTTTAGAAACATAACGATATCTAAAGATTGTGATAAATATTTTGTTTTGATTTGTTATAAAACAAATGAAAAACCAAAAGAAAAAGAAATACCAGAATTAGATAAAACATTAGGAATAG
>ERZ795049.3537-NODE-3537-length-16442-cov-5.978886_pt1 | contig 16442 bp, 4 predicted proteins | sample MGYA00375133_ERZ795049 | MGnify/ENA primary metagenome ERZ795049 (study PRJEB30178, sample SAMN05720147) | activated sludge metagenome | isolation source: anaerobic digester from wastewater treatment plant | place: Japan | collected 2015-04-20 ...
ATACTCATCCCCTATTCTCAGGTCATATACCTTTTCGCTTACGGTTATCGGCTCCTGTGAAACAAGGAAAGCTCTCATAACCCCCTCATGCTCCCCTGAGTACACAATATAAGGCTCGGTATATTCTTCAACCATGCTATAGGGTTCTGATGTAAATTTGGCAGTATTCCCTGCAACGTCTGCAGCCCTTACATGCAGATACCATAATCCTCTATCTCCAGCATCTTCACATGTAAGATTCACATGACTTTCGTTACTTACATCCTTCCAGCTTGTTACTGATTCTATATCCCCGTCCATACTAAAGGCATATTCGATTCTTGCTATGTTATTATTATCACGAACTTTTATTTGGGGTGAAACGCTTATTGCATTACTTTCATTACCGTTGGGGATGACTTCTATAGTTGGCGCTTCGGTATCCGGGGGTACAGGATCATAGTCATCGTCATCATCATGATATTTGACCGGTGGTATTACTATTATAGGCTTTTTGTAAGCCTTAATCTCAGCCATATTTCCCGCCACATCTTTGATCAGGAAATATTCCGGCTCGTCTACAGAAATGATTTTATCTTTATCTCCTATAACCTCCACCGCCTGTCCCGGACACAGGTTGTCTGACAGATCCTTAAGTTTTGCATTGAACCAGTAGTCTGAACCGCCATAGCTGCTGTATTCGACACTCCCCGTCGGAGGGGTCACGTCCCTTATGACCGAGGACTTAACCGCGTCCGATGTCCCAATCCCGATTTTCCTGTATTTTGTATAAAACGTTATTTCCCCTTCCCTTTGGGGCAGAGGCACATATAAAACTGAGTTGAAGCCATCCGCCCCTATGTTTCCCTTTTTAAAAGGAAGCCAGCTGCTCCAGGAAGACCCATCCAGGGAATAAGAAAACTCATCTGCTTCCGTATCCGTAAACAACTCTGCAAAGTTCTCGTTTGTATATGACTTATCGCCGTACCTGTTATGCAGATTGACCATCACAAAGGGGTTATTTATTCCCCCTGTGCCGTCCCCAAAGTAGCTGCCATATTTTATTTCCGACCCATCCGGGCCGATTGCCCTGATTTCCAGGCCGGCTCTTGGGTTCAGCAGTTCCCTCCCCAAAATTATCTCTCCGTTGTCCGGCAGTCTCTTCCAATCATGAACATTGAAAAGGTTGTTTATATCATATTCAACCCGGAAATCCTTTCTCCTGATAAAGTCGCTTATTACAGAGGGCCTCACAACAATACTGCCGTCCCCCATTCTCTCCGATTCTACAACAATTTTACCTTTATCAAAATTATAAAACATCATATCCGGCGAAGTGGCACGGCCTATAGGTTTATCATCATCGCCGACGGCAATGACATGCATGAAATACAAGCCTTTCCTCTCTTTTGGGTTGGCATCGTATTCAAAAGCCTGAACCGAATCTCCGGCTTTGTATTTCCACAACCCTGAATTTCCGGGGAATTCCGGAGGCGTTCCTTTTTCGGACAGGCAGTACCAGAGCCCTTTGATCTCTTTTAATACACCGATGCCCCTTGATGCGAATCTATAGGCCTTGCAATAATAAAACTCGCCTGAGAAATCGAAACGCACATCCCCCTCCATATAATACAGATCTTTATATTCCAAGGCTCCCGGAATGCAGAAAACCGTCTCATTCCCGTCAGTGCCAGAAGCTTTAAGGTATAAATCGGCACCCCCGTATATATAAACAGAGGGTCCCGGCCCAGAAACACTGAATTGCCTTGTCCCGATGCTGTATGTGTGTGCCTGCAGCCAATCCTCCGTATCGGGATTAAACCCTTCCGATACCCATTTATATTTGAAGTCGGGGGCCTTTGTTGAACCATATCCGATTTTTGCATTAAAGTGGCCATAGTTTGACGAATATTTTGTCTTATCCACCTCACAGCCGATTAATGTAAATATTGCGCTATCGTTCTTTATATCAGTCCACCAGGCCCACCCGCCCATTTCATTGCAAAGATAATTGCCGCTCCTGTCCTTGGCCTCGACCCCTACCCTCAGGATGTCCTCTTTGCCAAGGTCTATCCCAAACATTTCACTGAGTTCCCCGGAATGATATTTCCGCCCCGGCGCTAGGGGTTTCATGTTCTTGAATATTTCACCCGGCGCAGTACTGGAGTATCCGACTCCGAAATAGAGGTTGTCATAATCTACCCCCGAACCTTCATCCTCCGCATTTATTGTTAAGTAAAAGCCGTCTTTCCCATCCCCGGCCTTTGTACTCTGGGCACTTACTTCCGGTGGCTTGCGGTCCGCTATGTAACGCTTTTTATTTGAAAGCTTTATATTCTTGTCCTGCAAAAGCGGTGCCTTGTTTCCCGCTGCGTCCATTACGTATATTTCACCGCAGGAGCTGCCGCCATACATCTCGAAATCGCTCCCTGTTATCTCGAGAGGATCAAAATCGGTTTCCCGGACATAATAGCTGAATGCAAGAAGCGATGTACCGTTGCCCCCGGAATAATATGCAACCGGAGGGCCGAGAGAATTATCCGCAATCCACGAATATCCATTTTGATATCGGAATTGGGAATTAAGACTTACCGAGGTAAGGGCTAAAGTGATCCTATTGGCAATTGAATCTTTATTGAACTCTAACTCGTCAATACCATGCTCATTAAAAGCATCATCGGACAATGTCATATATACGGGCTCATTAAATTTGAAGTACAGTTTCAGCTTCGTGAATTGGTCTATTTGCCCATCGGGTTCTCCTCCGTTAATTTCCAACAATACCGGAGGTGAGGTTTCCACATTGAAATTCCGGGTATATTTTCTATAAATATTATTCAGGCCGCTCTCTGATTTTGAATCAAAAGAGATAACTCTGCAGCTGTCGGACATAGCATTGAAGGAATTATCGGTAATTATTCCCCCTTCTAAGGTCATTTCATAAATATTCTCAGCTTTGAATGCATCCCCGGGACGTATAGCGTATCTGAATTTTATCTGTTTACTGTAATCATTTCCGTATGTTTCCTTGTTATAAAGGGATTTATCCACCACCTCCGCATATCCCGTTTTATCCGATCCATCGGAATTTGTGTATTTGAATTTCAGCCTCAATTTACCGAATTGCTGTTCAACCGTCCTTCCGTTATTCTGTCGGACATGCTCTAATATAGCAGTATCCTTAGGAAATTGATCTGTCAAACGTTTCTCTATAAACTCCAATACTGTCAGATTTCTCATAAATGTTTTTAAAAACTTGTATAACTCATCATCATTCCCTTGAGTAATAATAAGATGCCTGGCATAGGCAAGGTATTCCGGATCGTTGATATAAACAGGCTCATTGAATTCGATATCCCAGTATACATCCTCGCCGATGCCGTAATAATCTTTCATCCTTCTCATTTCGGGAGTGCCGAGTTCGCGTCTTTCCCCATACTCTATTCCTACAGGCGTAGGCGGTATTTCATCAATTATATATACCTCGATATTTCTGAAATATATGGCGCAATCATCATCCTCAAGGGCACCATAGGCCTTCTGCCCGGAAAGAGTAAGAAGCATGGCAGTCGCCCCCTCCGGCACATAGCCCGAGAAGCTGACATCATTCCATAAACTGAAATCCTTCTGCATTCTTCCTGCCTCTATCGCCCCCGTATATCCGTCATCCCCCGGACCCCAGAAGTTAAGAAATATGCTTGCCACGTCCCCATCAAGAAATTGCCCGAAAACCTGAAGCTTCACCTTATATATCAGTCCATCCTTTGCTTGGGCATTAATGCCTTTCAGGGGCATCGACCATTGATAGGAGAAGCTTTTATTTATGTCTGTGGGCTTGATTTCGTCCCCCGTGTCCGGGTGGGCTTCTATATAAAAGCTATTTCTCGGGTCCGTGGACCATTTCCCTTTATCGGGATAACAGTTTACCTTCCCGAGGGACACAAGGCCCCCGGCACTTTCAAAACGCACATCGGTACCTGCCCCCAAAACCGGGATGGCCTGTGATATCAGGAGCACCGATATTATTATCGCTGTCAATATTTTTCTGCATATTCGATTCCGCATAAACTTTCACCTCCAAATTAATTCAGATCTCAACCGAGCAAAACAATCTCCATAAGCTCGTTGACGGTCAATCGCAGTCTGCCTTCACCCCAGATGACATAGTCGCCGTCAGTGGAAGCGGTATTAAAAAAATCTTCATTTGATAGTTCTAAATATTTCATTGTGTGGAGTTTACTTGTCAAATCTACTGTGACAGTGCTGCCCCCTTCCATTTCCATATATAGTTTGTGGTTTTTCATCGGCTGTACGGATTTTATATAGCCCATCCCGACATCCCCTTTCTGCAAAGAACAAAGGCGACCTTGGCCGCATTTGAAGCCCATGCGAGGGCAGTTAAATAAAAAATCCATTCTATGCCTATTATAGAATGGATTTTCCTTCTGCAAATCGTCCAATCAGACGATATTTGGAATAAATTGTTTTACTTGAGCCTTTCAGCTAATTTTGCCCGCCGGTCTATCTGAAGCTTTTGAAATATAGTGCGAAGGTGCGTGCGGACGGTACTTTCTGTAACAGATAATTTTTCTGCTATCTCACCGTTGCGCAGGCCTGCCGCCGCAAGTTTTGCCACCTGGTATTCCCGTTCGGTCAGATCGGAGGGTATCTCCTCCGGGGACATAACGTCATGCAATACGGCCCAACCTGATAAAAAGCGATTCCTGACCCTGTCAAACCTTTCCGACAATGCAGGGTATGCTCTCTTGACCACTTCATCCGTAAGACCCTGAAGGAGTTCGGTAAAGGATGTAAAAGTGAAAATCAAACCGTCGGGAATTGCCCTTTCTGCCGCATGTTCAATAAGCATTACAGCCTTTTCCCTGTTGCCTGTGCCCAAGTAGCCGACAGCTGTAAGGAGGCAAAAAAGGTGCTCAGCAAAAGGCCGGGCTTGGACATATTCCATCTCTATTGCCTCTGATTCACCAATTAGCCTCTCATATTCCTTGTTTTGCATAAGATAAAACAGATGTACGAACATAGCATTATAAAATGTATTTGAAAACAGCAGGTGGTCGGAAAAATCACCCGTGCGCAGCCATTCGGCAATATCCCCGTAGAATTGAAGCTCCCCTAAGAGTACTCCCTTGATTATTTCCAGCATAGGCCGGATGATACTGATATGTTTTAATGAAGAGGATACGGCGCGTTCCATGGAGCTTATGGCATGCTGCCAGCCCTCTGTGTCGGCTTTATGCAACGCAACCTCAGCCAGCTGCATTGTGGCCCCCAGCTGAACAATACCTTGCTTTTTGTTTTCTGCAATATATACTGCCTTATAAGCTAAAATTTCGGCCTCTTTCAGATTTCCTCTCTGATAGGCAAGCTCGGTGCGGAACAGCACATCCGAACCGCTGCCATGTCCATTGGTTAGCCGTGAATAGATACCGATATACTCCTCAAGGTCATCGGCCTCCTTATCTGCTTCACCCGCTATCATGTGGAACTCGGAGAAAGGAGAATAATTGCCGAAGCACCATGGTACCGTCGGAAGGATAACCCGGGAGCACCTGTCTCCGAATAATGGAACAACCTGCTTTAATATGGCAGTCATACCGGCAATATCCGGAAAACAGCTGTAGCTTGACAGAAGCTTCCATTCCCCCAGCAAATACGAATCTTCGTATAATTCCGGCATCTCATGAAGCTCTTTCATCAATGAATCAAAATGTGCCGTTAATTCCGACATTCGAAGAGTCCAGGCAACCTGAAGCATTGAAAGAATGTGCCCTTTTTTTATCTGTATCGGACAATTGCATGCAATATCCAGTGCAATCTCTTCAATAGAGATACCGTTTATTGTCTCTTGGGTCACTTGTGAAAGATCCAATGAGAGAATCCGCTCATAGTCTTTTATCCGGGCATAAAACCCCAGCGCCTCTGTAGCCCTGCCCTCGTCTCTGCAAAGATCTCCCGCCCTCAGCATGCACTGGGATTCAAATACGGCACCGCACTCTTTACGCTTCTGAACAATCAAATCAGATAAAATATCATGCAGCTCATACCGCTGCTCTGCCGCATCATAGCGAATAAACGGATTATCAAGGGCATTCAGGGCATATTCCGGCAAAGTGGTATAGCCTATAAGGGCACATGCCTGCTGTGTGGTTATCATTTTAAAAGGAGACAGGTACAGAAGAAACTTTTTTTGCTCTTCAGTCAACGGTTCCCATATCAGGCTATCCATAAGCTCTAATATCCCAAGGGCATCTACGAGCCTTCCTGTTTCCCTGTAGGCACGGAGCTGCAAATAGACCGCAATGACCCAACCCCCGGTATAATCAGCTATCAGCCGTGCATCTCCGGGAGAAATATCTATTTTTTCAAGGAAATAATAACATCTGATTTCCTCAGCGTTCAGGCGCAGATCGGCTGCTCCGACATATAAGAAACCTTTGCTCTTTATGGCCGCGTGCAAACCTTTCTTGATCATATGGGTTATAAAGATTATATGCAGGCCTTCGCCGCTGTGTTCAAAAAGAGCTGTAATAAAGTCAGTGGGCAAAACGTTATATAAATACTGAAAATTGTCTATGACCAGATAGGCTTCATGAATACATCTTATTTCTCTCAATATATCTATTACTTCTCCTATAGTGACTGTATTCGGCAATCCGATTTTGATCAGCTGCTCCCCTGCGTTCCTGTCTACTTTTTCGATTTCCCGGCATAAACGCCTATAGGCTGCGCCGGTAGTTTCATCCGCCGCGGTGAACCAATAGACGGGCGTACCTTCAGGAAGTACGGTCCTTAAATAGTCCCGTACCGCCGTAGTCTTGCCATAGCCGGACGGAGCTTCGACAATGGCAACAGGCGCAGAGCGGAGTTTGTCCAGCTTATATTTAAGCCTTTCCGAGTAATAATGGGGTTCGGTTCTTACACTTTTCCTCAGTTCCATATTGCTGCCTCCCGTGCGGCCTTTTTAGCTATTCCTGTCATATTATGCAATAGATTCTACCATTATAGTATATTTCCTTCTATTTATACAATTTATTTCTTTCTAAAAATAACTGCAAGAGTATAAAAGATAAAAAAACCATATTTTGTAATGCAGCTGCATAAGAAAAGCACAACAAAAGGAGAATTCCAAAATCAGAATTCTCCCTGATCATTATTAAGATATAATGTAATCCTACCTGTTCTTAAGATATAAGTCTGTCATTGCGGCAGCTTCCTCACGGGTAATAAAGTTTTTGGGCTTAAAGGTATTATCCTTGTATCCGCTTAATACACCCATATCTGCCAGCACGTCCAGATAGCCCAGTGCATATTTTGCAACACTGTCACGATCTGAGAAATATACTCCCTTTGGCCTTGCCGAACCTCCAAGCATCCTTCCCAGGATGGCGCATGCTTCTTCTCTAGTTATTCGCCCATCTGCTTCAATCAGGTTTTTACTCTCTATAACTCTTCCATTCACCCACCCGTTAATGAACGCTTTCTTTACATGCTTCAACGCCCAGTCAGGTATATTCTTTCTATCTGCAAAGGGCAGCTGTATGCTGTCGGTTTCCGTATAGTCCTCTTCCAATGCCGAAGACAGTATTTTTATGAACTCAGCTCTTGTTATGAAGGTGTCCGGCTTGAAGCAATAAGCTCCTCCGATTTCCACTCCGTCAATAATGCTCCGGTGAACCAGAGAGTAAATAGAATCCCTTGACCATCTGTCCTCTCTTATATCCTCCATAAGTCTGAGGCTGCTGTTTTCTATCACTGCATACTTGCTGAAGCCGGAAAGACAGACGGTGATAATCCCGTTTTCGCTGTCTATAGTTCCACCGATGTATTCCCACACTCCCTGCTGTTCATTAAACCTATATACCGCTACTCTTCTTACGTCTGTAACCCGTCCGGCGTCATATTCGAATCTCAGGCAAACAGGAGCCCTTAGCCTTACATCCCTGTTAAGGCTTATGTCAAACATCGGACTGAGTAACCTCATTCTCGGGAACCTTCTCATAAGCTCCTCCTGGTTGTCATATCTGCCGAACATTATGTCGGCGGCACTGTCGAGGGAATTTGCCGGAATATCAAGTGACAGAAACTCATCAACATCCAGAACGGTCTCATTGCCCGGCTGCAGTCTTCCGGCGAAAATATCCACCCTGCCTCTTTCCATAGCCGCTATATTGTTGAGTACACCAGCAGGGCCGGCCAATCTAATGCCGGCGGCCTTCGGTTTCTTTCCGGTTCTTTCCACTACTGTAAGCGGAATCGCGTCGGTATGTGAGAAATCATCTGTTACCTTATATTCCGCCATTATATATGCCTGTCCCACCTGCAAAGCTTTGACATGGGCGTTATCGTCCAGGGTTACGGTTCCGGTATCGGCCATAAGGCTCCATTTTACAAGCCCCGGATTGACAGAGAGATACTTCCCCTCTGAATCAACTGCATTCAGCTGCAGCTTTAAACTCTCTCCCACTTCTATCGTCGGGCTGGCCGGAGTAATTACAACCCTCCGTATCGCCTTAAGCATGGCATTGTACACAGTACTTCTGTATTCGGTTATATTCCCTACCCTGTCTTCTGCTGCTGCATAAACCTCCATACTTATGCTGCTGCCCATAATCAAAGTGTGCTCAAATATACCTTCGCTGTCAAGATCTGCATCTTCTCCATTTATGGTAAGCTTGCAGCCGGGCTCGCATTTCCCCTTTAATACCGCTATTGTACCAATGCTGCTTTCTTGGATTTCGGTGGAATCAATAAGCAGCAGAGGCGGTACCGTATCGCAGATTATCCTTATGACCTTGTCGGTGAAGTCTCCGGCACTGTTTGCGGCCCTGATTTCCACATTGTTTTCACCCTCGTTCAAAGTCAGGGTGAATTGGTGCTTGTCTCCAATGCCGCCGCTGTATACAGCTTCATTGTTAAGATGTATCCTTGCACTTACCGGAGTGTCCCCTTCAACCGAAAGCATTACCTCATTACCTTTGGAGTAATATTCGTCAATATTTGATTCGCCTGTATTAAGCGGCAGAACATTCCCTCTTTGCTTCAACATAAGCTTAAGCTTCGGCGGCTGCGGAACCGGCAGATACACTACGCCCGACATGACCGGTTCACTGTAGTGCTGTCTTTTTATAGCTTCTCCGGGAATCAGTTCATCCTCCCTGTGGGCCATAACCGAGACATTGTAGCTCTTACCGGGTTCAAGCCTTACGGTTGTTCCGTCCTGCCGGGTGATTTCTCCCCCTATTATTGTTTCGGTCCTTCCGGAGACATATGCTTCCGGGAATCCCGGCACAGCAGTTCCATCCTCGTTGAAAACCGTTATAACATAGCCCTGTGCCGGATATTTACCCTCCGGCTCCTGGGTCCATTCCACCTTCAGATAACCGTTGCCCGCAGGTTCGACCTTCAGATTGCGGGGCTGACCCGGAGCCTTGAGATCAGTTACATCAAATGCACCGGTGGTTTTGCTGGTAAATCCGTAATCCTCCTTCTTAAGCTCCGCCCTTATTACATATCTTCCTGTCTGTACATCCTCCGGAAGCACTGCGGTATATGCCCCTTTTGCCGCATCAATGTCAGACCTTAGCAGCCTTCCCGCTTCGCTGCTTCCCTCTTCCAGCAGGAACAGGTTTATTTTTGCTCCATCCAGATACTCTCCCGTCCATTCTATCTCCACCGTACTGTTGTCTATTTTAGTGCTATTCAGGGAAGTAAATTCCGGAGCCATTTTTACATCATACAGCTTCGCGCTCTTTAGCGGTTTATCGGATATGATCTTCCAAATCCCCGGCTGCGGCTTGACAACTGATATCCAAAGCTTTTGCTCGTCCTTACCGCTCTCGCTGTGCTCTGCTCCGATAGTCTGGTACCTCATATTTCCCTGAATGTCATTCTCTATAAGCATGTATTCGGTACCATCGGGTTTGATTACCTTAACCTTCGGCTTTGCTCCCTCGTATTCAATTTCAAAAAGTGCAGCTTCCTGATTCTGCACATTTAGTTGATAAGTACTGTCATTCAATGCCACGACAACAGGCATGCCCATCAATATGGATTTCCAGCCGTCACCGGCTGACGCTACATACACATCATTCCTTGCATATGCTTTATCCCATTTTGAGGAGCCCAATAGCGTTACATTTGTACCATATATCATTGTCCCCTCTTCACCGGTCTTCTCATCTCTGTAATTTATCGCACAAAGCCCTTTGGTGCCATCCATATATGCAACCAGTCCTTCAGTCCCCGGCTCCCCATCTCCTATATAAAATTCAGGAGAAGCTTCTCCGAATACATATTTAACTCCTAAGGCTACGCTTATAATTTCAAGCTGCGCCCAAAGCTTATGCGTATCTATTCCCAGTTCGGCCCCTGCTATTGTCATATTTCCAACCACCGGGACCTTTTCGGGTATATACAGCCTGACTGAACCAATACCTACAATATCATCCTGAAATATATTGAGAAGTACCTTCCCCTCAATGCAATCAAAGGCTTCAAGCCTTGCCGACGCATGGAACCCGAAAGGTGTATACCACCTTATCCTTATAGTTGCATCCTTTATTATGTCATACTTCTTTATCTTTATATCACCTTTCAGCTCAGCATGCTGCCAGGATATGCTCAGGGTTACATCCTTCATCCTCAGTATTCTCCCGATCTCTGCAGTTACTGTAAGCATTACGGTAAACGGCGGTGATGAAGCATCCAGGTTCACCAGGTTATAAATATTGTCAATGCCGCCTCCTACCCCCAATAATGTAGCGACAGGTACCGGCGGAATAATATCTACTCCAAGCTCATCGCTTCCTATATAAAAATACAGCTTGTCAGGGATGGGATAAGGAATAAGTACAAATTCGATTTCGCCCTTTACTTTTATTATTTTTAAATCAACATCCAGAAACATCCCAAACTCCCCGGGATCACTGAAGGTGTCTATCTTCACTTTTGCCTCGGCACCTATGTCCACAGGCGGCGGGAAATAGTCCTTCGGGAAGCCGACGGTGGCTTCCGCAGCTATACCCTTAAGCCCAATTTTTTTGTCGGATTTTTGCCCCATGGCTATCTTTTGCACATCGATTTCTATCTTGAAAGGATCATCTTTATCATCGTCTTCATCTTCATCATCTTCATCTTCACTTTTACTTTTACTGCTTCCGCTGCTTTCACTGCCGGTATCCTCCTCATCTCCTTTCTTTCCAAGGGAAAGATACATGGAGCCTCCGAACATAAGGCTGTCTCCCTGCTCATCCCTATAGAAATATGCATTGTTGAACTTAAGATTAAAGCCTGCAAGCATATTTTTCAGAATTCCTCCCGCGCCCGTAAATACTATTTCGACTCTTTTGTTATTATCCTCATTACTGTCCTCATCCGATGGCGTCAGGGAATATTTTGTACCCTTGTCAAAACAGATTTCAAACCCCCATTTCCAGAAGGTAACCGAACCGGATACCGACAAGCCCCCATTACCGGTCAACTTTACAGACCCATTGCTCTCACTTATGCTTATCGGCACATCGCTCTTATAGAGCAATATCCCGTTCATCTCTATGGGAGTGTCGTAACTTGAATAAGCTTCAAATTTCCTCGCTTCCTTCTGCTGTATGTCTCCTCTGACAACAAGAAGAATTTTATCTTTTCCGATGTACGTTTCAAGCTTATCCTCGCTTTCAAAAACATTAAGCTTGTAAGTGCCGTTTGGTTCACTCGTAACTGCCAGTATGCCGTATTTCAGATTTTTATATGCCGTATCGTCAGTGATATTCAGTCCATTCTCAAAGGTGCACCCCGAAAAATCTCTATGGAAAAGCTTCACCGTGTATGAACCTATTTCGCTTATATCCTCCAAAATTACCTGAATTTTCTTATCATCAATCACGTTTATCATTCTGTGATTGATGGTATATACTGCAGGATTTGTGCCTCCCCTTATCAGCTTCAGATCCCACTTGCCCCTGTCCTTCAGCATCTCAAAGCCTGTTCCGTTGATTTCGAAGGATTTTCTTGCGTCCTTATAATACAGGTTTTTGGGAGTAATGTCCGTATATTGAATATCAGGTATTTTGTCGGAGCTTCCAGGAATTATTATATATTTGTTGTATGTAAGGGTCTCTTTCAGGGATTCTGATTTTAAAAATATCGTTGCCTGTCCTATTCTGAAATATTCCGAAGGCTCACCCCGTACTTTCCAGGTCAATGCAGCCCTTGAATCCCGTTCAACTACCCCGATGCTTATTTCCTGAGGCTGCCCGGAGGCGAGCTTAAGTCCGCCTTCCAGCTCTATAGCTGCCTTTATATTTTTCATTGGTACCGAAACAGGCAGACTGTTGTCCATTGTCAGCGAAATCTCAAAATCCTCCTGCACATAGCCTGTTTAGTCTTCCTTCAGCTCAAGCTTATCTGGTCCCGTCATCGTTGCAAGGAAGGTGTTGCCGTCTGCGGACATAAACAATCCCAAACCATAGAAGGTTTCATATACTCTTGTCTCTCCCGGTTCAAGGGTTTCCGGGTCCCAATACAATGCAACCGCACTGTCGCTTTTATTGTACTTGTTGAATACCGAAGCAAATTTGACCGTACTGTCCGCCTGATAATCCCACTTGGTTGCGCCAATCCCGCTCCAATGGGCAGCTGTCATTCTGTCAGGAGCCTCGTTGTTCCAACCGCTTACCAGCCCGTAGGAAACAACCTCGGGACTTATGTCTGTATCTGCCGACTGCCAGAAGGAAGGTACCTGCTCTCCATCGAAACTTATTTCATACTCCACAGGTTTTTCAATTCCGGGTATTATAAGAGGAGAACCGTCATTTGTCCCCAGCATTGTATCAAACAAAATCCTTGAGCCTATGCTCTTTCCCATTTTCCCATTATTGACCACGGTATAGGTCACCTTAACATTCCCTACATCGGGATTGCTGCTGTCCGCAATTAGGGTTAGCTGCTGCCTTATTTCCACATCTCCCAGCTTCCAAACGGAGATATTGACACCTCCCTGAGTTGCCGGCGATTTAGCCATCCCGCCCTGTATACCTAAAAAACCATAGTCATTTCCAAATATATAATCCTCACCGTCAATCCTGAAGGTAGTAAAAGAGGTATCCGGCTTCTCTCCCTTATACAGCAGGGGAGCCATCCGGTCTCCTTCCCTCCTTGGAGCCCCCTCTACAGTACTTATTCCGAATCTCCCGGTTTTTTTATCTACAATATAGCTGATAAACTGGTTTGCTACCTTTAGGCTGTCCTCTTCCGCTGCAGCATTTACGATCTGTATAAAATCTATGGATGACAGAAGTAATGCCAAAATCAGCACAAAGACTGCGGCTCCTTTACAAATTTTCACTGCTGTCCACCCCCCAAACTGTTTATTAACACATGAATTAGCCTGCTGTTTCTTTCGTTGTCATAGACATACAATGTAATCCATCCTGCGGCCGTAACCGGTACGGTATCTGCGGATGCTTCGGTACCGCCATCTTTAAAGAATGCTTCAGTCTCAAAGCCCTTTGCCCATTTTACCCTGATCTGCCCCGCAAAACCTTTTGTACTTACACGAAGCTCCTTTGTGCTCAGCATTATAGGTTCGGACTCATGCTTTATACCGTTTATCAGTACTATCCGGTCATCCCTTCCGAGAACCACAACCTCCAGAACCTTGACCGCACTATTTCCGCAGCTGTCTGTTGCAATGTAGATTGCCTGGTATTTGCCCGGCTGCTGTGTGTTTACATTACCTTCTACCTTTACCTTGTTGGTTATGTCTCCGTCAAAATTGTCCACAGCGGTAAACTTCATAAGCTCTATGGGTTCTCCCGCCAAAAGAGTTATTTCTTCAGGATATCCCAATGTAATGACGGGTGCCTCTGTATCTATATTCTTTACCTCAGCCTCCACAAGCTTTATCAATCCCGCGTTGTCCCTTACAATAAACTGATATATCCCATTTTTCGCAGCTTCCTTCTCCGCTTTTCCGCTGTTATTCAGTACAGTAAAGGCTTTATCCGAAGTAAGGCTTATTTTAACGGGCTTACCTGTCATCGCCAGGGTACTATAGCTTACTTTAACATCTATATCGCTCTGATTAAGCCCCAACATATCTATATAGTCAACGGAGGCCGTAGCGCTTGCCTCATTTCCGCAAGCGTCCCGGGCCTTAAATATGTACTTCCCATTCTCTTTAAATACATGGCTGAGACTGCTTCCCTCAGACGGGGATATCGGTTCCTCAGATCTTGCTATTGCTGTCACACTATTGTCATAATAGTTCTTTATATAGTCGACCCAGAGAACCGGAGGTATCTTGTCGATATTTTCTAAAGCAGCGGTAACTTCCGTCTCATCGCCTGCTTCGTTTATGAAGATGAATTTCCACCGGCCGTTGTTTACAGCATTAAAGCTGTAGCTGCCATTTTCAAAAACTGTCACCATATCTCCATTTTTCAGCGTAAGCCCCGGATCCGGCAGGAGGGTAACCTTCACGGCATCTCTGGTAGGAAGCCTGGTGCTATACAAAACCGCTATCCTTGAGACAGCCCTTTCAATGGTGCTGACCTCAGCTAAAGCACGGCCGCGGTTCCCCTCTTCATCAACAAATTCAAACACAAACTGCCCGTTGGCATTAAATACGTATTTGCTGCTTCCCCCGTTATTCGTAATTGTAACCTCTCGTCCGCTGCTGTCCAAAAGCTTTATATTTGCGGTAACAGGCCCCTTCTTAGGATCATCGGCGGTATAAGTTACCTGCCCCACAGGAGGGGTAAGGTCCACTCCGGAAAGGCTGCCCTCCGCCTTTGCCAAAGCTGCATAAGCGGCAATCCTGCTGAAGGAGGCAAGCAGGTGCTGCGGGCTGTACGCCCAAGTCCTGTTATTCATATATGCTGTGGTTACATTTCCCTCTATTGACGGATCAACTATGTGCCCCACTTCAATTGTATATGTGTGAAATTCGTATTCATAAATCTCATTGATTTCATCGTAATAATTGCGCATTGTCTGATACTGTATGAATCCGTTTTCGTTCATTCCAATCTTAGCTTTATAGATTTGCAGGTCGTACTCCGGGCCAAACTCCAATTCCAATTCTTCAACTAATGCATTGTCATATTTTACTCCATCGTCAGCATCAAATTCTCTTACGGTAACCCAATTATCACCATCGAATTCCAATACCCGTCCGCAAAGGATTTCGATATCATCTCCATTCATTAATTCCTCGTTCAGAGCTGATTCATCAAACATGCTGGGGTTTAGTTTAAACGAAATATCATATTCTTTATACATATTCCCTTCGAAGGCATCAGTAGGTGACTCAATTGTAACGGTTACTTCACCGGAGGTGCCACCGTTGCAAGGATCCATGACGACAATTGCTTTATAGGCCCTGTCTTCATCCGAATCAAATACAAAGTCTGTGGTTACAGAACCCTCAGTTCTGTCTTCAAAAGTATAATGGAAGGTGTGATCATCGCACTCTGCATTGAGATCATGCACCTTTTCATCTGCTTTTATAGGATTCGGCGAAACCAGTATGGCCTTCATAACCCCTTCATGTTCACCTGAGTAGACTATCCAGGGTTCGGTATAGCTTTCAACCATTTTATACGGATCTGACCTGAATACACCGGTATTCCCTGCAGCATCCGTTGCCCTTACATGAAGGTAGTATGTCCCTGTTACTTCAGAAAGGCTCACTCTGCTTCCATTGCCCGTTGTGGTCCAGTTTACCACGTCATTTGGATTTTCGCTTATTGAGAAGGCATATTCTATTATTGTTGTCACACTGTCATCTGTAACTGTTATTTGGGGCAGAATACTTATTTTTTCATATGCGCTGCCGTTGGGGTTGATTTCTATTACAGGAGGTGTCGTATCGATTGGTGCAGGTGGTTCCTTGTCCTTGTCTTTTTTCTTCTCCTGCACAACAGGAGGTATTTCCATTTTTACCTGAGCCTTAATCCCCTCCTTGTTTCCTGCAACATCCTGAATAATAAAGTATTCCGGTGATTCATTGGCCTCGATAATCTTACTTTTATCGCCTATAATTACTATTGCATCTGCCGGGCATAGGTTATCTTCAAGATCCTTAAGCTTTGCTTCAAAACAGCAATCAGAATCATTATATCTTTTATATTCTACCTTTCCTGTAGGAGGAGAAACATCCCTTATGACTATCCCGGCAACCGGATCGGATTGCTTCCCCGTATCGGTTCTGTATCTTGTATAGAAGGTCAATTCCCCTTCCCTCTGGGGCAATGGCACGTAGGGCCGGGATTCTCCGTAGCCCTTGGCGCCGTTTCCCTTGATAAGGGGAATCCAGTTGCTCCAGCTTTTGCCGTCCTGGGAATAGGAAAATTCATCGGCTTCCGTGTACATAGACAGCTGTACGAAATCTTCATTGGTGTATGCCCTGCCATTGTATCTGGGTGCCGAATATAAACTTACGT
>ERZ795049.3548-NODE-3548-length-16407-cov-4.045866_pt1 | contig 16407 bp, 7 predicted proteins | sample MGYA00375133_ERZ795049 | MGnify/ENA primary metagenome ERZ795049 (study PRJEB30178, sample SAMN05720147) | activated sludge metagenome | isolation source: anaerobic digester from wastewater treatment plant | place: Japan | collected 2015-04-20 ...
AAGCTGCCAGCAAACATCAGCAGCGTCGCAAGCGTCGGCAACTGAGGCTTGATCGCGGGCGACAGCGCCCAGCAAGCCCAGGACCAGGCAAAGGTCAGCGCAAGGTAGCCGAGCAGTGGCGAGCGCTGCAGCCACACCCGCAAGATCATGGCAGGAACTCGTAGCGCAGCTTCTTGACGTGCCCGACGAAATACACCTTGCGGCCCGCAGGCCGCACCCAGGCGGCTTCACCGGTCATCGGGATCAGCATGCCATCCTGCGGCTGGTAGTTCGATAAGCCGCAGTCCCAGCGCAGCATGACCATGGCCCCGTCCTTGCCGATGCCAGCGCCACGCGACTCGGCGTGCACCGATGCGATCAGGCCGGCATCATCGAACCGGAACAGCAAGGTCAAGGTGATCCGGCCATCGACAATGGTGGCGCTGGCTGAAGCGTCGTCCACAGGCTCCCACCGCACCCCCTGGCTGGGCAGCAGTGCGGTGGGATACCACGGGCTTTCGGCAAAGTAGCGCATGAACTCGCCGCGAGCAATCTCGCCTTCGCCGTGTGAGTCGGCCACCGTGAACAACCCGAGCAACTTCGCATTCAACCTGCCCTGGCCGGCCATGTAGCTGTCTTCCACGAGCGCGGGAACGCCGGGCAACAGGTTGACCTGGGCGTCCCACAGGAAACCGGGCTTGTGGGTGACAACCCGTTGATTCGACGTGAACGGCCGCCATTGCTCGGCGTTGGCCGACATGTTCATGGTGCCTGCCATGTCAATGGTGGCCGCGGCAATGATCGGCTGTCCGTCCGTCAGCACCGCGCGGAAGTAGCGTTGTACCGGCGGGGGAAGCGCGACGAGCTCATGCGCATCAAAGCGCGCGGGTGACGGCAGTCGGCCTTGCGCGCCAACGCTGCCGGATTCAAGCGTGCGGGTGTGGGTACCAACCAGCTCGGCCCACCGCGCGGCGCCGACTGCGCGTAATCCTAGGGCAACGGCGACCAGCGCGGCAAGCCCGATTCCCAGCCACAGCAGCACAGTCATTGCAGTTCCTTTGGTTCGCGGTAGGTTGGTCACACCAGAACGGCTTCGACCGGCCGGCGCAGCGAGCGCGGCAACAATGCGCCGCGACCGAATCGCACGACGAGGTCCGGCCGCTGGCCCGTCAAGCCCAGTGCGGCTGCGAAAGGCGGGCGCAGTGATGCCACTTCGACGGGCTGGTTCAAAAAGGCGTTGCGGATGCCCAGCGCGGTAGCCTGCAGGGCAAAGCGCTGGTAGCAGCGCCCCACCTCCACCCAATGCGACTTGTCGGCGGCCTGGCCGACGAACACCGCGATGCCGGCGGAACTGCGCACCTGCTGCGCGACCTTGTCGTTCTCGCCCTTCGGGGTGAGGAGCCAGCGAAATGCCAGATCGCCGATCCACGACGGGATGTTCGGGTTGCCCGAGCAGACGCTGTACAGCCCGTCGCGCGTGCGAACGGCATCGGCGCCGTTGAATCGTATCCAGGCCTTCAGCTCCTTGACGAAGGCGGCATCGGCCAGTTGCGCAGTATTGCCTTGAATCACGTAGTCCAGCGTTTGCTCCATGGCCTGGCGCTCAGTCAGCAGCAGCAGGCGCACGGTGTTCGACCTGCCGACGCGCTGCAGCAACGCCAGTTCCTCGCTCGACAAGGGCTTGCCGTCGTAGTCACCGCGTGTGCATTGGCGCTTGGGGATGGCCGTGAACAAGGGCGTGGTCTGAACCGGCGTTGGCGCAAGCGTCACCCGCACCGAATCGCTGGCCACGTCGAACAGCGCTTCGCCCTTGAGGCCGTGGGCGAGCGCGGCCTGGATCAGGTTCTCGGTGGCGCAGCCCAGCGAGACAAAGACGTGATGGTCGTCCGGGTCCACCGCCGGGCAGCGACGCGCCAGGTCGGGCAGGATGGTGATCGACCGGCCATTGGTATCCAGTGCGAACTTCCAGCACTGCGTGTTGTGGCTGGACGGGGCCAGCGTGGCACAGCGAACCAGTTCCCGACCGAGCGCAGCGCCGACCAGACCCGTCACAGCACCCGTCACGTCACCCGTCACCGGAGCCCATTGCCAGATGCGCTCGGCGACCGCTTCGTAGTCCTCTGCCGCGGCCCCTTGGGAGCAGCCGGACAGCGCCAGCGGGATGGCCGCCAGCCAAGGCGTTGAAGCGGTGAACTGCCTGCGTGTGATCATGGTTCTTGAGTCCTAAGTGGTCGGCCCGCGCTCGCGATCATAGCGATGCCCACCACGCCTGCAGCGATCAGTCCGAGGTCAGGCTGGACATCAAGGAGAAAAGCCGCCTGGGCTCCGATAAGGCACCATAGCACCGGAACGACCAACGGACTGCGCGGCGTTGGCGTTGCTGAGAAGCACAGCAGGCCGATGGTGAAGATGGCCGTCGGGCACGGCAGGCCGAAGGTCGGGGTCGCCGGATACGGATAACCGGCGTAGGCCGACCAGACCGGGTACACCACCAAGGCGAAGCCGATGAGCACGACACCAGCCATTGCCTTCAGGCCCGGCACCCATCGAAAGGCGAGCCTTTGCCGAATCACGCCCTGCCAGATGAACACGGCTGCGCCAGCCGCAGATAGGACCGCGAAGCCATAGGCCGCAGGACTGATGCGCGCGAAGAAGGCCAGGTGATAGGCCAAGGCGATCCAAGCCCAAAGACCGCCGAGGATGCCGGACACCGCAACGCCGGACCAGGGCCGCGGCTTGAGTACCGCTGCCACTGCCGCCAAGCCCATTGCGACGAGGAGCCACTGGGCCGGCCACACGGCAGTGTTGTAGTCACGGAAAACACCGTGGAACTGCTCGACCGTGAACGCAGACACCATAGGCGTTCAGATTAGGCGCAAAGGCGGCGGCAGTCTGTGTGCTGCCGAACACGGCGCGACGGCGATAGGTTGAGCCATTCGAACACCTTGCCATAGCAACCGGCGCGCGGACCGCCTGCGCGAGTCAGGTTTTAAACGCCACAGGTCACCAGCGAGAGCAAGGCGATTGCGCAGAAGAGCGCTGCTGAGACAGTGGCGATTGAGGTTCGTTGGGCTGCATGAAAGCGGGCGATGGTGGGTGGCGGCTGCTGGCCAACTGCGGGTGCAGCGACCATCGAAATCAATGCCATATTGCCACCCTTTCAATGCCTATTTGTACGACCGGTTTGCCTTGCGTTTGCAATGCCTGCGCCAGGGCGCCTGGATACAAATGATTCAGCAATGGTGATTCAAAAACAATAGCTGCCAGCGCTTATCCTGTATGCGCTAGCAGCCAATTTGATGCTTAACCCTGCGCCACCCCGCCGCGCCCCAGTCGCCGCCATCGGCAACGTGCCTACACCCATGGCCAGCGTAGTCATGATGACCGGGCGGGTGCGTTTGCGGCAGGCATCGATCAACGCGTCGTGACGGCTCATCGGTGCCACAACCGGATGGCCGTCGCTGCCGTCGTGCCCTCGGCGCGCCACGATGGCGTACTCCACCAGCAAAATCGAATTATTCGTGGCAATGCCCATCAGCATGATCAGCCCGATCAGCGACGGCATCGAAAAACTCATGCCGGTGCCCAGCAGTGTCACAAACGCACCGCCCAAGGAGAGCGGCAGCGCGGTGAGGATGGCGAAGGGGTGCAAAAAGTCCTCGAACAGCAGCACCAGCACGATGCAGATGCACAAGATGCCGGTCAGCATGGCCAGGCCAAAGCTGGCAAACAGCTCGTCCATCACCTCCGGCAACGCCCAGCGCCATTTGATTCACATTGGGTGGCAGGGGTGCTGCAAAAAGAGCTAGCTTCAACTCGGGCGACACCGGTTCGCAAGTATTCAGCCAATGTCATTGGCAGTTATGCAGCGGTTGCGGTCAGTCGAATCAAAATTGGGAGTATCGGGTTTGGACCAGTTGCAGTCGGTCGTCAATGGCCGGTCTGGCGTCTCTGAAATTTGCCTCAACAAGATGCCAGAAACCGGACCTTCGCCAACAACCGCATAGTGCCCATTGCAGTCGGTCGCTGGTCGGCGCATAGGTGACTGCAATGGAAATCGAACCTGCCGTTCAGTTTCTTCCATCAATAGGTGGCCCGACCAGAGGCCGTCTGCCGCCAAAAACGATCAATTGTGGCTATCAGGAATGGAACAAATGCCGCGACTACCAGGCGGCTTGTCCGGATGAATTGAATTGGTTCGGAAAGAGCCGCACTATGTATGGCTAGAGAGCCGACCATCAACCTCGGCGAAAATCGCCGCAATGAACACAACTTCTCGAAATGTGACGCCAATCGAACTAACCCGAACATTTTTCGCTACGCCAGACATGCAGGATGATGGCGAAGACTGGAGTGACTACCTCGGCTCGGCGAAGGGAAGGCTTACCTGGGAAGACCTGCGAGACAAGCCCCTTGCTGTGGTTCTTGGCCAAGCAGGCATTGGGAAAACGGTTGAGTTCGAACTTGAAGTCCAAAGGCTTAGAAGCGCAGGCAAGGCGGCGTTCTTCGTCGCGTTGAATCAGTTGGTCGATTCGGAATCCTGGGAACGTGCGCTGGCGGGCTCATACAGTAGCTATGAGCAGTGGAAAGCGTCGAACGAAACGGCGTACTTTTTTCTTGACGCAGTGGACGAGGCACGCATCAAAGGACAGGCCGACTTTGTGCAGGCACTATCCGTGGTGCCGTGGATGTTGCGCGAGTGCATGTCCCGAGTGCGCTTCGTCATCTCTTCCCGCCCGACAGACTGGTCAATCGACGGTGTCAGAGCGGCCGTTGATAAATACCTCGGCAAGCCAATCGCAGCCGCCCCTTCCGTATTGAACGAGGCTCCGGCATCCGCAATTGGCACGTTCGGCACGACGGTCAACGTCGTGCGGTTGCCAGCTGCGGATGCCATCGAGCCGCTTGTCGCCTCCCTTGAGCCACTCTCCATTTCGGAAGCGAAGAGACTTGCTGAAGCATTTGGCGTTCAGGAAGCCAAGGCCTTCTGGGATACGGTCTCTGATGGCAGCTATGCATTCATGGCCACTCGCCCCCTTGATCTGGGATGGATGGTTCGCCTATGGAATGAGAAGCGCAGCCTGGGAACCTACCGTGAACTCATCGAGTTCAACATCGAGAACCGGTTGACCGAGGTGAATCCAAGCTACCTCGCCGCAGGTGCCGTGCTCTCTCAGGATCAGTTGCGCATGGGTTCGGAAGAGCTTGCAGCCGCTGCGGAGCTTTCAGGCCGCGCCTACATCGCAACTGAATATGCGCCACCGGTCAGGGCCGATGAAGTTGCGTCGTCGTCTGTGCTCTCAGGATGGAGACCAAACGAAGTCGCGCGACTGCTTTCCGCCGCAGTTTTCGATGAAGCAACCTTTGGGAGGGTTCGGTTTCACCACCGGACCACACGAGCGTACCTGGCAGCGTGTTGGGTGAACCGCCAGCTCGTCATCGGGGTTCCGTTTCATCGTGTGCTTCCTCTCTTTGCCGCGTCACCCTTCGGCACCGCCGTGCTTATTCCTAGCCGCCGCTGGGCGCTTTGCTGGCTTGCGGCCATCAATGTCGAGGCACGAGAGTGGCTAACCCGGCACTTTCCAGAAATGCTCTTGTTTGACGGTGACCCAGAGGCCTGGGACTCTCTGTCCGCAGATCGCGCCTTCATGGCCTATGTCCAACGACTGAAGAGCGGACTCAGAACGGACTGGTACAACGATCAAAGCGAGTTTCGCCGCGTAGGCCGGACGCTGTCGCCGGGCCTCGTTGCTGGCCTGCTGGCGACGCCTGAGCTGCCCGTCCGGGTTACTACAGCGCTGCTGCCCATTGCGAAGCACGGTCGCCTGACGGATTGCGCCGAGGTAGTGTTCTCCATCTACAAGAACATTGCATCGAGCCAGTGCGAGCGTCGATATGCGCTTGAGGTCCTGGAGACGATAGCGACGCCCGCGCAGCGCGTAGCCATCAAAGCGGACCTTGTTTCGGGCCTTCTCACGTCCAACGCACTCATCGCATCGGCACTGCCCACCACCGATTGGCAGGGGCTGAGCATCGCGCAACTGGTCGCAATCTTCATGCGAACCACGTCCGAGGAACACTACGGAGGAGGGTCCATGGCACAGACCCTCAAGGAAGACCTGCTTCCGGTGGCTACCGCTACCTCGGCGGAGATGCTGTTGCGTGCCGTGCTGGAGGCGCTCCCGAGGCCGGAAGCGAGGAAGCGATTCGCACGATTCTCGGACTCAGACCAGCCCGAACGGGCATGGCTTTTGGATGTACTGCCGGATTGCTTCGAGCGCTTGCTCACGTTACTGCCCCGGACGGACGGTGACTATCCCGACAGCTGCATAGAAGCGGCCGAACGGCTTGAGGCGTTACGTGACAGCGGATTCATCGACCGCGAGGAGTTCGGACGCATTCACATCCTTGTTGCCGAGCACTCAAGGCTTCGCTGGCAGATTGCACTGGAGATTGCGCTGTCCGAAAACATCCTCCATTCGACCAGTCGGCTCACCTGGGGAAGGAATTGCCTTGTGAATTTTGAAGCCGCCGATATTCCTGAATTGATACTGCGGGCGAACGATACGGCCGTGAGCCAAGACGTGCGCAATATTTGGTTCACAGTTGGCATGGAGGTGACCTTCCGAGGTCTCAGGGGCCATACTCGCAGCGGCGCTCTGGCGGCCCTTGCTGCGGATCATGACTGCGAGGCGCGAAAGACACGCATAGCCACACAGCGCGCTAACTTGGTGAACGGCGCGAAGCAGCGTCGTGAATGGCGGGCCGGAGAGGCCGTTCGAAAGCGCGAGCAACAAATTCAGCATGAAGTCAGCAGGACTCAACTTTTGGGTGATGCTGGGCATCTCCGAGACGCGAGTCACAAGGGGTCGCTTCACTGGCTGATTCACTACTCCTACGAGCGCGCGGGCCACAAGAGCTTCACGCATGTCGACTATGAACTAATTTCGAGGGATTTTGGTCAAACTGTCGCAGATGCGCTCGCCTCCGGCCTCAAGGTGGTGTGGGCTGATGCTGAAATCCCGAACCCAGCGGATTACAAGGATGGTGCGGTGCCTTGGGAGGCTCTTACGGCGTTGGCCGGCTTGCACACGCTGCTGGACGAGGGCGTAAATATCGCGTCGCTGACGGACGCAGATGCAAGCAGGGCAGCCAAACTGGCTGTGTGGGAACTGAACGGACCACCGAGCTGGTTCGATCCGCTGGCCAAAGCGCATGGGCCCGTGGTTTCAGAAGCCCTTCGACCATGGATTGAGAGCGAAGCTGAGCTTACGACCGATGCGCATCATTTGCGGGGCGGGCTGGAGATGGCACTTCGATGCTCCACGGCGGTTCGTGCTGCGCTACTGGTTCCCTTGGTTCCGATGCTCACGGATGGACGCATCGGGTGCCCAGAAACATTTAAGGAGCTTGTCAAGGCCCTTCGTGCGGGTGGACTCATTGCCGCCCACGTTCTCTCCGAGCTCTGTCGTTCCCGAGTTGTCACCTCAATATCGCCAGAGGGTTTGCTTGGCGAGACGTATTGGCTGCACACCTGGCTGGAAGAAGATCCTGCGTCCGCATGGGGCTGGTTCGAGCAACACGTCGCCAGTTCGCCCGCTGTAGCAGGCGAGCTCGTGAAGGCGTTTGCCAAGATGGCCCAAGACTGTAAATGGGTCAAGCAACCCGCCGATGCAGCTTCGATTGACGTTCTTCTTCGGCTCCATAGCCTTCTTACCCAGTCCCAGCCGTCACCTGGCGCGCCGGTTGACCCCGAGGACGCGGGAACGTTCGGTCATGTCGTTACCGAGCTTCGCTCAAGAATCCCGAACGTACTCGTCCAATCAAGAGGGGCTGCGGCACACCGAGCCCTGGTTCATCTGATGGAGGCAGAGGCTGCCCCCAACACGAAGCAGTGGCTTGCAGCTCAAGTTGCCGAGCACGCCGCGCGTGAGGCCTCGGAGTCTTCCCAAGTCGAGCCATGTGACCTCAGCGATATTGGCTCGCCGTTCGTCGCAGCCCCGAAGAACGAAGCCCAACTCTTCGTGCAGGTAATGGCCCGGTTGGAGGAGGTGCGCAAAGGCACTGAGGAGGGCCCGTTCAGTGACCGAGCCCTGTTCAGGCCGGGTATGCCGGAGGCGCATCTACAGAGTTGGCTAGCGGCGCGCTTCTCGGAAACGAAAAATCGGCGGTTCACTGTCACTCGCGAGGAGCAGGTGGACAACGACAAGGAGCCGGATATCCAGCTCGGTTGCCCGCAAGGTAAGGTCTGTGTCGAAGTAAAGCCGTTGGACAAAGGCCGTGGCTACTCTGCGAAGTCACTGACCGAAACGTTACGAGTGCAAATCGTGAAACAGTACCTGAGGGGATTCAACAGTAACCACGGCATCCTAGTGCTTTTCAAACTGGACTACAAGACATGGACCATTCCCGGCGGCAAAACGAAGCAGCCGTTCTCTGCGCTCGTTGAGTATTTGCAGTCGCAGGCCGATATCATAAAAAATGAGTCACCTGACGTGATTGCTCTTCAGATCGTTGGTATCAATTGTGTGATTTGAGATTGCTGATTCCTCAAATCTGCGGAAACTTCGTCTTTCGTGGGCAGAGAAATATCTCGTTCGGTCACTGCGGGCCTGCGGTAGTGGGCATGTATCGTTCAATGCACAGCAAATGAAGGTAGCCGCATTGCCATGGTGAATGACAGGTGCTAGAGAAGCTGCAGTCGCTCATCTCCATGCTAGTGAGTGACTCCTGATGGCCAAACGCGGGTGCCCGATTTCACGATGGGGTCACCTGATAGCTGACAGTCGCTTTGTATCAGCCAACGGCCGGATTGGAGGAGTCAGATCGGAAACGGCTGCTACCGGCAAGGGTCTCAAGAAGCCCCGCAACCTTAACAGTAAACAAGCCGCTTTAAGCTATAAATCAAAGAGCTATCAGCGCATATGGAAAGCGGTCTACAGGCCATTTTGACATGTAGATGTCACGCACTCACATGATCTCTGCCAGCGCCATCCGTCAAGCGCCCGTTGGCGTACAGCTTACGGTGTTCAAGCTCCCCGTGCGCACAATCAACAGCACCGGCGCAGCAGCCAGACACAGGGCGGCCCCGATTTCTGGTACTCCAGTATGAGGGGCCGCCCTGTCTGGCTGCTGCGCAGCACCGAAGCGTCGCACCACCAGGACACCAGCCGCACAACCCCGCTCGCGCGGCATGAATCGCCTGGAAAAACAAAATGACTAAAAGGCCAATGAATCTGAGCGGCTGGATGTGATGTGATAGTTCGCACGACTGGCAGTCAGCTTAGCGCGACTTTCAACCAAGTAGAAATGTCAGATCGTCGCACGAGAATCAAAAACAATAGCTGCCAGCGCTTATCCAGTATGCGCCAGGAGCCAATTTGATGCCTAAACCTGCGCCACCCCGCCGAGCCACGGCCGCCAGAGCGGACATTATCGATGTGGGGTCAGTTTCGTCAGCCGACCATCGTTACTACCCGAAAGCAGTCAGTTGATGGCGGTGAGCCGTTCTTCCAAATGGCGGTCGACCACGCAGCGACAGGATCCATTGGGGGTTTGGCTGTGAATGACTCCAATATGCTAAAAAGCGGCAGTAGCGGTTGGCGATTTGCCTGTTCCAAACCAGTCGTTGATACCGTCGTACGACTGTATGCTGGCCTACGCCATGGGAGGACGGTGATGCGCAGGTGGTTGAGGAGACATCAATCGACTCGGATTGGGATCTTGCAGAGCAACCGACCACCGACTACTGTGTCGATCAGCGCATCAACTGGTGACTGGTTGAGGCGGCGACTCTGACTTGCTGCTGGGTAGCTCCGCGTCTGGCGCACCCGGTGCACCAGAAGTCACTTTCCATGACGTGGCTTTTGGTGGTAAACCTGCCAAGGAATCTAGCAATCCGAGCGGATTCAGGCGGTTCAAGACCTGCTCCAGTTCCCTGATGCGATACTTGGCACCGTGTGCTTGAAATGCTTATCCCTTGCACATACAACCGTCATCCATTGGCAAGGCACGGCTGAAAACGACTTGCACTTTTACATTGCGCTATTCCTATGACTGAGCGAGATGCCTTCTCTGCCCTATTTGCTTCAGAACCGGCCAACAACGCGATGCCACTGGTGGTTGATCGACCTTGGAAAGTGATGCTGGTCGATGATGAAGATGATATCCGTGCCGCGCTGCGCCTTGCGCTGGTGGATGTGCGGGTAGGTGAGCGAACCTTGCAATTGCTGGAAGCAAAATCCTGCGAGGATGCGAAAACTCGCCTGACTGAGCATCCCGACACCGCACTGATCCTGCTTGACGTCGTGATGGAAACCAAAAACGCCGGACTGGAGCTGGTGCGTCACATTCGCGAAGAACTCGGCAACCATCAGACGCAAATCGTGCTTGTTACCGGCCAGCCTGGCCACGTAACGCAGCGCGAAGTCATTACAAGATATGCCATCAATGGCTACCATCTAAAGTCAGACCTGTCAGCCGACAAAATTTTCAGTTCTGTCCATTCGGGCTTACGCTCGTATCAGGCGCTGGTTGCGCTGCAACTGCAACAGCAACAACTGTCCAATATCCTCTGGGGTTCCGGGATTGGCACTTGGGAATGGAACATACATACCGGTGAAGCCAGATTCAATGAACGCTGGGCCGAAATTCTTGGCTATTCTCTTGAAGAGCTGGCTCCGGTCAGCATCGACACCTGGATGCGACGACTGCATCCAGATGACCTGGAGAGTTTCAATAACCGTCTTCCCAACTACTTTTCCGACAAATCGGACCATTACGAATGCGAAGCCCGCGTCCGTCACAAGCTAGGTCACTGGGTCTGGGTACTTGATCGCGGCAAGGTGGTGAGCCGGACACCCGATGGGCTGCCTGAATGGATCTCCGGCACCCGAGACGACATCAGCTTGCGCAAGCTGGCAGAAGAGGCGTTGGCGGCAAGTGAAGAGCGATTTCGCACAGTCGCCGAACACACGCTTGACTGGGAATACTGGGAAGGGCCGGAACATGAAATGTTGTACATGAGTCCGTCTTGCGAAAGAATAACTGGCTACCAACGGGATGAGTTCTTTGCTGATCCGTCGCTGCTGATGCACATCACTCACCCGGATGACGTGGCTTTGCTGCACCACCATCATCTCAACGTGAGCCATGACGAAGACGGTTCACTGGAATACCGCATCGTGCACCGCGACGGCGCAGTGCGCTGGATGGAGCACGGATGTCACCCGGTACACGGTGTCAACGGCCAGTTCCGCGGGCGGCGGGTCAGCAACCGCGATGTCACTGAACGTAAGAAAGCAGAAGCACGCGCCACCGAATTGCTGCATGTGGCACAAAAGACCTACGGCCTAATACTGGCCGGTGGCCGTGGCACCCGGTTGGATCAGTTGACAGCCGAGCGCTCCAAGCCAGCCGTTCCATTCGGGGGCAAGCTGCGAATCATTGACTTCCCTTTGAGCAACTGCGTCAATTCCGGTATTCGGCGCGTCGCAGTGCTCACGCAATACAAAGCGCAGAGTTTGATTCGTCACATCGAGCGTGGTTGGGGGTTTCTGGAGCCCACCCTGAGCGAATACATTGACGTGGTGCCAGCACAGCAGCAAATCAATGCCGGCTGGTACAGCGGCACGGCCAATGCGGTATTCCAAAACCTGGCCCTGCTCGATGAGGCTGACCCGACCTATGTGCTGATTTTGGCCGGTGACCACATCTACAAGATGGATTACACCCGGCTGCTGGCCGACCATGTCAACAGCGCAGCCGACCTGACTGTGGCCTGCATCGAGTTGCCGCTGCAGGACGTAACCGGCTTTGGTGTCATGGCGGTAGACGAGGGCGCACGGGTTACGGCCTTTGAAGAAAAGCCGACCAACCCCATTCCCATTCCCGACAATCCACTCTACGCGCTGGCCAGCATGGGCATCTATGTGTTCAATGCGGCTTTCCTGCGCGAGCAACTCCGCCAGGATGCCGCCGACGAGCATTCGAGCCACGATTTCGGACGCGATTTGATCCCGCGCCTGATTCACAGCCACCATGTGCAGGCACACCGTTTTACCGACAGTTGCGTCAACATGATCGAGGGTCGCCGCCCATACTGGCGCGATGTTGGTACCGTGGATGCCTATTGGGAAGCCAACATGGACCTGACCCATGTGGTACCCGACCTGAATCTGTACGATGACGACTGGCCTATTTTGAGCGTGCATGAACGCTCGGCACCGGCCAAATTCGTGTTTCGGGAGCCAGCGCTGCGTGGTATGGCGCTGGACTCGCTGGTGTCGAATGGCTGCATTGTCAGTGGAGCCAACGTTTACGGCTCAGTACTGTTCACCAAGGTACGGATTGCAGAATACAGCCAAATTGAGGACTCGGTGCTGTTACCGGAGGTGGTCGTGGGGCGTAACGTGATCATCAGGCGCGCCGTGGTAGACAGTGGCTGCATCATCCCGGACGGCTTTCAGGTCGGCATCAATCCCGATTCCGATCGTGCCCGCTTTTACGTCACACCGCGCGGCATCGCTCTCATCACCCCGGAAATGTTGGGCCAGCCGCCACATCGGATGGTGTGAGGGCAGTCAAGTGGTTGCGGGTTTTCCGAAGACCATCTCACTGTAAATTACTGCTTCCGAATTTCCAACACCCGATGCGAACGTCTGCAATCGGCGAAATTGAAGGTCAGCTTTCGACTACGACTAGTCGCTAGATTTCATGCGGCTACGGTGTACGTCGTCTTTGGGTCTCAAGAAGCCCCTCAACCTTAACAAAAACAAGTCGCTATAAGCTATAAATGAAAGAGCTATCAGCGCATATGGAAAGCGGTCTACAGGCCAATTTGACATGTAAATGTCACGCACTCAGCGTGATCCCTGTCTGGCTGCTGCGCAGCACCGAAGCGTCGCACCACCAGGACACCAGCCGCACAACCCCGCTCGCGCGGCATGAATCGCCTGGAAAAACAAAATGACTAAAAGGCCAATGAATCTGAGCGGCTGGATGTGATGTGATAGTTCGCACGACTGGCAGTCAGCTTAGCGCGACTTTCAACCAAGTAGAAATGTCAGATCGTCGCACGAGAATCAAAAACAATAGCTGCCAGCGCTTATCCAGTATGCGCCAGGAGCCAATTTGATGCCTAAACCTGCGCCACCCCGCCGAGCCCCAGCCGCCGACGCATCCAGCCCCCAAAATCATCCACCACGGTGAAAACCGCCGGAATCACCAGCAAACTCAACACGGTCGATGTCAGCAGCCCGCCGATCACGGCCACCGCCATCGGCGAGCGAAAGCTGCTGTCGGCGGCACCCCAGCCCACCGCAATCGGCAACATGCCCGCACCCATGGCCAGCGTGGTCATGATGACCGGGCGGGCGCGCTTGTGGCAGGCGTCAATCAGCGCGTCGTGCCGACTCATCGGTGCCACCACCGGATGGCCGTCGCTGCCGTCGTGCCCGCGGCGCGCCACGATGGCGTACTCCACCAGCAAAATCGAGTTTTTCGTGGCAATGCCCATCAGCATGATCAGGCCAATGAGTGAGGGCATCGAAAAACTCATGCCGGTGCCCAGCAGCGCCACAAACGCGCCGCCCAAGGACAGCGGCAGCGCAGTCAGGATGGTGAACGGGTGCAAAAAGTCCTTGAACAGCAGCACCAGCACAATGTAGATGCACAAGATGCCGGTCAGCATGGCCAGGCCAAAGCTGGCAAACAGCTCGTCCATCACCTCGGCGTCACCCAGCGCCAGTTGTTTCACACCCGGCGGCAGCGACGTGATTGACGGCAGTTTGGCGACTGCCTCGGTCACATCGCCCAGCGGCGCGCCTGAGAGTTCAATCTCAAAGGTGATGTTGCGCGAACGGTTGAGCCGGTCGATTACCGCCGGGCCGCCGGTGAGCGACAGGCTGGCCACCTGGCTGAGCATCACCGGCCCTTTGAGCCCCGGCACCGCCAGCCGTCCCAGCAAGTCCAGGTCTTGCCGCGCCGCATCGGCCAGTTTGACCACAATCGGTACCTGGCGCTGGCTTAAATTGAGCTTCGCCAGGCCAGCATCAAAGTCCCCCACGGTGGCGATGCGCAGTGTCTCGCCAATGGCGCTGCTGGTCACTCCCAGGTCGGCAGCGCGGGCAAAGTCGGGGCGCACCGCAATTTCGGTACGGATCAGGCTGGCACTGGATGCAATTTGCCCCAGGCCGGGGATGGTGCGCAGGTCTTTTTCGACCGCCGTGGCGGCCGTGGCTAGCGCCAGCGGGTCTTCGCCGGTCAGCACCAGCAGGTATTTTTCGCCCGAACCGCCCAGGCCCACCTTGCTGCGCACCCCTGGCAACTCGGCCAGAGCGGCACGGATTTCGTTCTCGATGCCCTGCTTGCGCGGGCGCTTGCCGCGCTCGGTCAATAGCACGGTGAGCGTTGCCTTGCGCACCTCAGACGCGCCTTGCGGGGCAAACGGGTCAGAGCCGGCCGCGCCGCCACCGATGGTTGTGTAGACGCTTTGCACCGTGGCCAGTTGGGTCACCAGCAGGCGCGCGGTCTCGGCCGCGGCACGGGTTTGCGCCAGTGTGGCACCGGGGGGCAGTTCCAGATTGATCTGGGTTTGTGAGTTGTCGTCGGGCGGAATGAAACCCTTGGGCAGCAGCGGAATCAGCATCAGCGAACCAACAAAGAACGCGCCGGCCGCCGCCATGGTGACCCAGCGGTGGCTCAAGGCCCAGTCGCTCCAGCGCAGGTAGCGCGCCATCCACCAGGGCTGCTGGTGCTGCCGGGCGTCGGGTTTCATCACATAGGCGGCCATCATCGGCGTCAGGGCACGCGCCACCACCAGCGAGGCCAGCACCGCCAGCGCCGCAGTCCAGCCAAACTGTTTGAAAAACTTGCCCGGAATGCCGGCCATGAAGGCGGTCGGCAAAAACACCGATATCAGCGTGAAGGTGGTGGCGATCACCGCCAGGCCAATTTCGTCGGCCGCTTCCATCGCCGCCTGGTAAGGTGTTTTGCCCATGTGCAGGTGGCGCGTGATGTTTTCCACCTCCACAATGGCATCGTCCACCAGCACACCAATCACCAGGGACAGTGCCAGCAGCGTGATCACGTTGACCGAAAAGCCCAGGTAGCCCATGCCAATAAAAGCCGGAATCACCGACAGCGGCAAGGCCACCGCCGAGACAAAGGTGGCGCGCCAATTGCGCAAAAACAGCCACACCACCACCACCGCCAGAATCGCGCCCTCGTACAGCAGCACCATCGAACCGTCATACTCCTCGGCCACCGGGGTGACAAAGTCAAACGCCTCGGTCAACACCATGTCGGGGTGCTGTTGCTTGAGTTCGTCCAGCGCGAGCCGCACCGCTGCACCCACCTCGACCTCGCTGGCGCCTCGGCTGCGCGACACCTCAAAACCCACCACCGGCACACCGTTGAGCAAGGCCAGTGCACGCGGCTCGGCCACGGTATCCTGCACGCTGGCCACCTGGTCCAGCCGCAGGCGGCGGCCGTCGCTCAGGGCCAGTTCCAGTTGCGACAGCTCTGCCACGGTCTTGACGGTGGCCAGCGTGCGCATCGGTTGCTCGCTGCCGCCAATGTCGGCACGGCCCCCGGCGCTCTCCGTCTGCACCTGACGCAACTGGCGCGAAATGTCGGCAGCGGTGGCGCCCAGCGCCTGCAGTTTGAACGGGTCCAGCGCGACTTCCACCTGGCGCGTGACACCGCCCACCCGGCTGATGGCCCCGACCCCCTTGACCGACAGCAGGCGGCGCGTCAGGGTGTTGTCGACAAACCAGCTCAGCGCCTCGTCGTCCATGCTCGGCACCCGCACGGCATAGGCCAATATGGGCGCACCGGCCAGGTCCATCTTGCGCACCAACGGGTCGCGCACGTCGGTGGGCAGGTCGCTGCGTACGCCTTGCACGGCAGAGCGCACGTCATCGACCGCCTCCTGGGTGGGTTTCTCCAGGCGGAACTCGGCCGTCACGGTGACGCCGCCGTCCTGCACCTTGGTGTAAATGTTTTTCAGACCCTGCAAGGATGCGATGGCGTTCTCGATCTTGCGCGCCACTTCGGTCTCAAGCTGCGCCGGTGCAGCGCCGGGCAGCGATGCCGACACGGTGACGGTGGGCAGGTCCAGATCGGGGAACTGCTGCACCTTCATGGCGTTGAACGACAGCATGCCGGCAAAGCACAGCAACACAAACAGCATCACCGCCGGAATCGGGTTTCGGATGGACCAGGCCGACACGTTCATAAATAAAGGCTCCTAATTTACTAGCTGCCTGCGCAGACGGTGTATGGCCTGGCAGGCTTTTTTGTTTGAGAACATTGACGACGTGCACAACATCGCCTTGGCTCAGGAAACCGGCACCACTGGCCACCAGCCGGACTGCGGGCTGCAGGTCAGCAATGATGTCCACCTGATCGCCCGGCCCCCAGCCGGTG
>ERZ795049.3554-NODE-3554-length-16389-cov-5.419003_pt1 | contig 16389 bp, 8 predicted proteins | sample MGYA00375133_ERZ795049 | MGnify/ENA primary metagenome ERZ795049 (study PRJEB30178, sample SAMN05720147) | activated sludge metagenome | isolation source: anaerobic digester from wastewater treatment plant | place: Japan | collected 2015-04-20 ...
TGCTCTTCATGGAAAAGGCATTTTCTGTCGCCTCGCTGGGGCTGCGTGTTTGGGTGGGTGTTTTACCCAGGGCTGTGCTTTGGCCTGACGGCCGCGCTTGCCTGGGCTATGGTCTTTCCACCGCTTCGCGGCTCTTTCGCCAATGCTCTTTTTTGCCTGAAACAAAGGTGTGTGGCATAAAAGCGCCAAAGGCGCGAAAGAACACAGCCCCGGGTAGGCATTCCACCAAAATTCAAGCTCTGTAGGAGCGACAGAAGATCGGATCTGTAAAAGTTAATTTGTTACAAGCCCTTATGGAAATTTTACCTCCCCCGTTACTCTCCTGAGTAATCAGTATATCCGAGTTCATTCCGGCGGCGTGAACGCAGCTTTTCTCGATGGACATGTTTCCTATTTTAAACCGAGAGATTTATTTTGGATAAGCATTCCTGCAGATTACACCAACTTAAAATATTGGAACAAGTGATCTTTTATCATTGAAAAATCCCACCATAAACAAGGAGAATTAACTCATGAAAAAAATACTGCTGATTTTTTCAGCCTTGCTATGCCTGCTTGTTCCTGCTGTGTTTCCGCAGGAGTCAGCTTCAGGTGGGCACTATGTAATCGTGACCGGAAAACCTTTAATTCCGGCTGAGAAAGATGCTGCGGATATCCTGCTGCAATATCTGAAGCAGATGCTTCCGCATGCTTCGTTTCAAATCGCGGCAGAAGATGCCATGCCTGCCAGTGCGCATAAAAAAATTTTTGTCGGCAATACCAAAGCTGTCCGGGAAGCAGGGTTCGATGTTGAAAAGATGTATAGGGAGGAGCTGCTGATCGCGGAAATAGACGGCGACCTGTATCTTTCCGGCGGGCATCCGCGCGGGACATTGTATGCGGTCTTTGAGTTCCTGGAACGGAAAGGCGTTCTTTTTGTCGCGCCGGATACCAAGGTCGTTCCGGTTTTGAAGACCCTTGCGTGGGATCAGCCGGTTTTGCGGCGAATCCCCGCATTCAAATATCGCATGACTGTCGCCTGCATCTCAGCCGGGGAATTCAAATTGTTCAATAAATACAATTATTACAGGATTGCCGGCCTTACAAACGGCGATTATGAAAGATATGGGTATCCCGGTGATTGTCACACTTTCATACATTACAGCAAAAAGTTTCCCTTGGATGACCCGGCGGTCTTTGCCATGGACAAGCACGGGAAACGACTGTGTCCGAAAGAGCCTGGACTACAGGCGCCGTTATGCCTGAGTTATCCAAAGACGCTGGAGTTGCTCTGGGAGCAGATGCGGGCCGGTTATGCAAGGTCCACGCAATGGACAAAAGATAAAAATTTGCCGATTCCCGAAACATACGAAATCAGCATGGAAGACGATCACACGATGATTTGCCATTGTCCATCATGCCAGAAAATCATGCAGGAGGAAGGCTGTTTTTCCGGATTGATGCTGCGTCTGGTCAATCAGCTTGCGGAGCGGATGAAAAAGCTGGATGCAAAAATAAAAATCAGCATGCTGGTTTATCAAAAAACTCTGTTGTTTCCAAAAATCACCCGACCTGCCGAAAATGTCGTTCCGCGGATTTGTGTTCATGATCGGGAATGGATTGTCAATGTATTGGCGGAAAGAACCGATCCTGTGACGCACCGGAACAACGCGGAATTCCGCAAAGTGATGGAGCAATGGATCGAAGCCTCAAGAACATTCGGCGTCTGGGAATATTGGACTTTTTACACTAAAAGGCGCTTTCCCCATGTTGCGTTGGATGCCTGGGATGAGAATTTGAAGTACTATCAGGCAAAAGGTGCGGAAAATATTTTGCTTGAAATGGAGCGTTTCCAAGATTCCTTCTTCGCGCTCAAGATGTATTTGGGGCTGAAATGGATGGACGATCCGCAAATCCCACGGGAAAAACTGATTGGGGATTTCATGTCCGCCTATTACGGCGAAGCGGCGCCGGTGATGACCGAGTACCTGTATGAGCTGGACAGCGCGGTCAAGGCGGAATCGCTCAGGGAGCCGATGGGTCCCCGCCATCCAACCAGTTATTCGTATTTGACGCCAGATTTTTTCCTGCAATCATACGCAAAGCTGGCGAAAGCGGAAAAATTAACCGAGAACAATCCGCTGCACTTGAAACATGTGCGTTACGAATACATGTCATTGGATTATGGATTGTTGAATTTCTGGGGGGAATACGCTTCAAAAATGCCGTTCAGCAAAAAAGAACTGCTGGAACGCATCCGCCGCATCGAGACGGAAGCGATTAACAACATGTGCTTTGCCAATGAAAAAGCACAGAAAATAAGCAGAGTGAATGATTTTCTGGATGGCGAGGCCATCGAGGCGGAGATTCCCGCCGAAGTCAAGGGAACTTATATTTATGACTTCAAATACAACAGCTTTTATATTCATCAAGGCGTCACTCGACTGGTAAATGATCCGGACGCCCTTGGAGGAAAAGCGATGGAAATCATCGAGGATCGAGAAGCATTCCATGTTTTGCCGTTCACAGCCGGTATTTATAACGCTACCGTGGATCCAGAAGCCGTCGGGACGACGCTCGTACTGAACGCCGAAAATATTCCGCAGGATGAAAAATTCCATCTATACAAGGTCGGACATAGGTACTTGGTTTCCGGATCAAGGATTTGGGCACATTGGACCTGGCGTTTCCAACTTTACCCACGTATTGCATACACAGCTACGACTGACTTTCCCTATGATGTATATATCTCTATTAAATTTACTGGTCCGGCATACGTGAAGGACTCGAAAAAGCCAAACGGGGTTTTCATAGACAGAATCATCACTGCTCGGTAAAAAGATTGGTTAAGCAGACCGTGTCCAAAAAGGGTTCCGTGCGTATTCTATCCGCAGATTACGCAGATGGACGCCGACTTCCAGGATTAGGAATTGTAGGATTTTGTAGGATTTTCCATGTTTCTGCATGACTTCTTATGATTCTTCTTGAAATTCCGTTTCTTTGGCACTATGTTTTCGCCGTGGTTTAGAAATCATCCAGCCCCACCCACCCAGGGGGCAACCCACCTCTGATATGGTACGCGTGCGCAAGGCGGAGACAGGGGACAGGGTGCACTCAGCCATTCAGCAGGAAAAGACTAAAGACACCATCACAACCAGGACGGCACGCGAATTTGTGATCTGGTCTATTGGTTTCTCCGGCCGATCAGACGGATCGGTCGGATCAGTCGGAGAAAAAAGACAGGAATTGGCGGTACCTTCAGACAACTGAACCTCAGGTTCAAAAAAACGACTGTTGTTTTTTCTTCATCTGATTGTTGACCAATAATTTAAGTGTGGCGAAAAATTATATTATTGAAATTTGACTTGTGAAAATACAATGGCACCTTTTAGCCCGGGCGACACAAATGCCATTCTTGCCGAAAGCATTTCGCTGAGTCAAGTCCACCTCTCCCTGTTGTGGCACTCTTGCGGGCGCTGTGCTTCTTAGGGGGAGTCCCAACCCCGGGTTGCGTCGCGCTCCGCGCTTCCTCACCCAGGTTATTTTTGTGTGGCGCTTCGCGTCGGAAAGACCGCCCGGATAAGTATCAGCAGGTCTTAAATGAATCATCTCAAAAACAAAAACAGTGCCAGTGCAACTTCACAGAGGTTCAGTTCTCTGAATTTTGTTACAACTCCAAAGATTATCTTTTGCATTGTTTTTTTTCGAAATTGGTATAGATTCAGGTGTTTACTTTGTTTTCTTTTTGAGTAACAATTCACGGACTGATATTTGAAGCGATGTCACTTGATAATGTCTCATACTACGACTTTGACTCGGAAATCAAGGTCAAGAACTGGACTCCTGTTTCCATCGGCGAGGACTCGTTTTCCTTCAGAAGCGAATTCGAGGCGTCTGCCGGTGAATATTTACTTTTTCTGCGTCTTGCTTTTGGCGTAGTCGATGCTCCCCGGATAGTATTCCGGAAAATTACTCTCAACGGATCAACTTTTGATTCGGCAGCCGCTCCCGCCGTGTATACTGCAAAGGGCGGTGGAAGCAGGAAGGGAATTGAGGTCACCTTGCAGGAAGGTGCAAACACCATCGAAATAGAAGGAATTGGACCGACTGCATATATCAATGATTTCATGAATATTGCGGTATCCTTCGGCAAACCGCAGACAAAAGTCGCGCCGACGGCAAAATTCCATGCGGAATTCGTTTTGCCGGAACCCGTTTTCCCGGAGCCGGGCAAAGTGCTTTTGCCGGGAGGTTTCACCCCTGGAATCGGATGCACGGAATCCCCCGGACGCTTCGGTTTTTCAAAAGGAGACGGCGTCCTCGATTGCGCCATGCCGACATTGGGCTGCATAGACAAAATGTACATGTGCGGTCATCCGCAATATCAAAAGCCCTTCCGCTGGAACTATTCAACCCTGCCGGAAGGCGCTCCGCATCACGGCACATACGTCCCCGCCAACACCGGAATAGACGGCGATGAGGTCAAGATCAATCATCTTTCCGTCCGCTGGACAACGGAATTCATTGATGAAAAGTTTGCCTGCACCTATTCGCTTGCTTCGCCCGGGATCATTACGGAACGGGAATCAGGCTCCATGAGGATTTCCGGCCTTGAATTCGCAGGCAATTACCAGTATGCCATGCTCCCGCGTGCAAACAGCAAAATCGAAGTTACCTCCCTGCGCGATATTGCTGACATCCGTCTTGGCGCCAACTGGATGCTCCTTTTCGGATGCACGGAATTCCCGGATATCCCGCTTCTCCTCGTCTTCCAAAAACAACCGGAAAATATGCGCCTCAAATTTTCAGAGCGAACAGGCAGGCTGGCGGAAATCGCATTTGAAAATTGTCCTCTGCTAATCAGCGCCACCCCATTCGGCTTCGAGAGCTTTCAGCCGATCCCTCCGGAGGATTCGGCTTTTCTGCATCGGGCTGCCGTCCGCTGCCGCTTTTGGAGCCGTGCATTCCTGGCTTATCCGGTTCGCTGTGAAGAATATTTCAAAAATGACTATGCCGCCAAAAAAACAACCATTCTCCAGAAATTCTCTTACCGTTACATTGCTGATGCATGGGGCACCGCGCCGCTCGAACTTGCGCCCATTCCACCGGCAGCACAACTTTCCGGACTCCTTGAAACCACTGACCAGGTCGATTTTGAATTTCCAACCAAATATGGCAATCTTACTGGCGCCTTTGGAAATCAATCGTCCTATGCGCTTCCGTTCATGCCGTCCGCCAGAAAATTTCCGCTCAAAGACAAAAGTTCAGACGCACTGAAAAAGCTCCTTGAAGACGGCTTGGATTCCTATTTTGATTTCGTGACCAGTTTTCCGGACACCTTCCAGGCCTATCCATACGCAGGTTCCCTGATGGAGCCATTTGCGCTCACAACATCGCTGCTGTTCTTTATGGACGAATCCCACCGCGAGCGTCTGAGAACGCTTGTCGGCGAGCGTCTCGAAAAGGCGTGCGACCCCGAGCGCGACTACAACTATGCCGTTATCAATCACGGCTTTATGATGAAAACAGAGCCGGATGACGAACAGCTCAAAAAAATCTATGCAGACCCGGCCATGGCCTATAAGAGACTTTGGAACTGGTATCTGCGTTCCGAACCGTTCACAGGAATCAAATTCCACATCTGCTATCTCAATGTGTGTTTTCTCTCATCGGGAGCGATCAAAGACGGCACGCCGGAGGAAATCGCAGCCCTGAAAATTCCGCTGATTGAAAACGACTGGGGGGTTGGACTTGCATTCTACTACATGCATCTTTGCGCGCTGGCTTCCGGCGATTTCGCGCCTATACGCAAAAACTGGCCGCTCCTGAAAAGCGTTTACAGCTTTTTCGAGAAAATGCACGACTGGGCCTGTCTCGGCACCGGATATAGTGACAACGCCATTTTGTGGGTCGAGGGTGCGAATTACGGCGCATTCACCTCCTTCATACAAATGGCGGAGGCTGTCGGCGACCGGGAAACGATGGAAAAAGCTCAATACATGGCGGCAAAGCAGTTCGCCTTGAGGATGGCCATCGTCCGTTCGGCGCGGCAGCATTTCTGCAAATATTACAAGGTCGAACCCTGGGACATCACCAGGATTTTCACGGAAGAAATGAATCCGCAATGGCAGTACCAGGGCGTGCCGCACCACCTCGGCAAAAAGCGTTTCCGCTCGGAAGGAGTCTATACGCTCACGACAGAAGGCATGTATCCCGAATTTTTCGAGGGGCTTCGGCAATTCCTTCCCGACGAGGCGAAGACCATCATGACCAAGCTGGGAAGCTGGCTTCATGAAGACGCTGCCGACAGCGTCAAGCATAGCTGGAGCGACATGCAGAAAACAGCGTGCTATCTTATCGATCTTGCACTCGATGAAAACGCCTCCTCGGAAAAACTAAAAGAGGAAATTGCTTTCGCAAAATCAATCGGCTTGCTGATGACAAAATGGCGCGGCATCCATATTTTCAGCCGACGCCTGCCAGAACATTATTTCGAGACGCAGCTTCTCGCCTGGGATGCCATGAAAGAACATCCGGTCTGGCTCGAATATTGGTACGGACTCAAGATTGAATCCGCCGAATGGGATGGCAAATTCGCCGAAATATCATTCCAGACTACAGATTCCAATGCCGTGCTCCGCTTCGGCATTCGCAAAAAACCGCTCACTGTTACAGAAAACGGCGAGCGGCTACATCTGAAAGCCGACGAGAAAACCATCGAGATTCACCCACGCAAATCAGGCACCATCCTGCTCGAATTCGATGCACCCATTTTCGGATGTGGGCAAAATAAACTTGAGCTGACGTCCACAACCCACACAGGCGGAAATTCCTTTGCCAAAAACAAACTTTTCAGTATTCGTAATACAGGAGTAAGCAACATGATTCAATTTCCGCAATGGGGCTGTTTTTTTGATTTTCACACGATGCCGAGCTGCCCGCAGGTAGGTGAAAACTTTGACGTTGGGCAATTCATCAAGGAACTCAAGTCCGCCAACATTGACTTCATTGTTTTTTCTGCCCGCTGCAATCTGGGCATGGCCTATTACAACACACGGAAAGGCATACGTCATCCCAGTCTCGAATATGATCTTTTTGGCAGGATTCTCGAGGCTTGTCGCCAGGCCGGCATCCGGTGCAGCGCCTATCTCAATGTCGGCCTCAGCCACGAGGAAGGACTCAGGCATCGGGACTGGCTGACCACCTGGCCGGACGGCAGCGCCTATAAGGGGGACCGCATGAATAATTTTTTCCGGCGCATGTGTTACAATTCCCCTTATGCAGACCATTTCTGCAGCATGTTGCAGGAACTCACCGACGAATATGCCCCTGATGGCTTTTTCTTTGACTGCGCAACCATCAATCCCTGCATTGGCTGTGAATGCATCCGGGAAATGAAGGAGCGCGGCATCGATTGGCAGAAAGAAAAAGCCGTCTTCGAGTTTGCCCGGCTTTCCCGCGACCGTTTTTGTCAGCGCATAGCAAACCAAATCAAGCAGGCCAATCCGAACGCATTGCTCTATTTTAATGGCTTGACCTTCCAACAACAGGCGGACTTGGGCAATTACCTGGAATTTGAAGCCCTTGGGCGAGCCATTTATGAGTCCCTGCCGGTGAAGGCACATTATGCACGCAAATTAAACAAGCCCGTCCTGAACATGATCGGGCGTTTCCACAAAAGCTGGGCAGATTTCGGCGGAATATGCAGCGCCGATGCGCTGGAGTATTTTCTCGGCTATGGCCTGGCCAATACCATGCGCTGCACCGTCGGAGACCATTTCCATCCCAGAGGGGATATCCAAAAGCCGGTCTTTGATCTGATCCGGACGGTCTACGGAAAATTGCAGCGTTTTTCTGATTGCTACCAGGATGCGGAGGCGGTCACAGAATTTGCCCTGCTCACTCCCGAATATGCCTTTGACTACAGCACCCTGGATGGTCAGAAAGCGCTCTTTGCCTTGTGGGGAGCGGCACAAATGTTCGATCAGATGCACTTGCTGTATGATGTCATCACGCCGGACATGGATTTTTCCGCATATCGGGTGCTGGTCTTACTCGATGAAACTCGAATCGATCCGCAGACAGCCGAGCGCATCAAGGAGTTCCTGCAAAATGGCGGGAAGGTCTTTTGCTGCGGGCAGGGCGGCCTGGCGCTGGGCAGCGATCAGATGCTGCTGCCCTTGCCGGTGCAATGCCTGGGAACAAGCCCATGCAATCCCGCTTATATTTCAGTCAAAGCTGAGGTTTGCCCGGAATTTCCGGAGATGCCGGTAACTCTGTATCATCAGGGCATGTCCTACTGCGCTCAGCCTGGTGCTGACATCCTGGCCAGCATTATCAAGCCTATGGTGGAACATGGCTGGGATGGTGAACATGGCAACTATTACACGCCCCCAGACAAGGAGAATGGCGACGCGGCAGTGATTGAATCCGACAACGGAATCCTTTTTTCGCATCCGCTTTTTCAAACCTACCGGGAATGCAGCCAGCCTTGCTTTCTTCAATTGACAAAAACGCTTCTGAAACGCCTGCTCCCCGAGTCAATTCTCGAAATCCGCAATTTTCCAGGGTATTGCCGGACGACGCTGACTCGCCAGAAAAACCGCCTGCACCTGCATTTGATGAATTTCCACCCGGAATCGCCAAGCCCCTCCGTGGTCCTGGTCGAACCGCCTGGTGTGTTGACCGGAATCGAAGTGCGCCTGAATATGCAGGACAAAACCCCAACGCGCATTTACTGGGCCGACACGGGGAAGGAACTCCCCTGGCAGAAAACGGACAGGCAAATCCAGTTCGAAATAGACCGCCTGCAGGGCTATCAGGTGCTCACAATCGAATTTGTGTGAAAAAGGGGGCAGGGGGCAGGGCACGTCCATCGTGTTCACTCTTGTTCCTGTCCATCGTCCATAAATTTCCTGAACTGTTTTGTTGTTTCAGTCGAGAAAAAGCAAGGAGAAATGATGCTATGCCAAACAAGAAAGTCTTTACATTAATTGAACTGCTCGTCGTGATCGCCATCATTGCGATTCTGGCCTCGATGCTGCTGCCGGTGTTGGGTAAGGCGCGGGAGAAAGGAAATGCCACTTATTGCGCCGGCAATCTCCGTCAGATGGGTGTTGCATTCTCCATGTATTTTGATGATAACAATGACCAGTTCATGCTGAATGCTGCAAGAAACCGTTTCTATATTATGCAGAGCTGGATCGTCCGCCTCTTCGAGTATACCGGTGCCGGCAACCTCGAGGAAAGAGTGGCGCAATACAACGCATCCTAACTATGTGTTCCGGATGCCGAAGAATTTTTTGTGTCCGACGATGACCAATTGCAAGAAGCCACAATATTCATCGCATTTTGCTACGGCGCCAATCAGTCCCTTCTTGTCTAAGCGGTGCGCAACGGCATCAACTGCCCACCTAGGCTGCCACAGGTTCCCTTTCCCACGGATCATCTGCTGGTTGCCGATATGGATGCCATCGGCGCGTATGAAGTTAACGGGCACTACCTGGTCTCGAACGCCACCCTCCCTTACATCGGCAACGGCTATTTTCCCCGGGCGGCGCATGGCAATTCGACCAATGTACTTTTCGTGGCCGGCAATGTGCGCACAGTACGACAGCTGACCCTGGTGTCGGAATCCGGGGTCGCACGTTTGCCATGGAACAATGATCTCCTGCGAAGTATTCTCCCACCAAGATATTAACGCCGTGTTTTCATTTCAGCTGTGCCTAGTTGTTCAAACAAAGGAGTCTGTATGCGCATTCACCTGTTTTCGGTTATGTTTCTGAGCTCCCTGATGCTACTGGCGGCCAACGAAAAGGAGTATCCTGCCTATCGGGTTCTCCGAGCGCCGCAGATTGACGGTCAGCTGACCGATCATGCTTGGCGCAGGCTGCCGGAAGGGCGCGGCTTCCGCCTTCTCGATAAAAACAACTCTTTTGTCCTCGACCGCACCACCCGCTTCAAAATCGGCTATGACGACGCCTTTCTCTACCTTGCTGTTGATTGCACCGAGCCTGATTTGAAAAACATCCGTGCAGTTGAGACCTATCGCGACGGCTGGGTTTTTGATGATGCCATTGAACTGTTTTTCCAGCCGGGAGAGGGCGCGCCGTACGTGCAACTTCTCTGTAATGCCAATGGCGCTCGCTGGGCTAAACGTCAGGGTGCGGAGCGCGAAATCGAACCGCCGGCTGCCTGGTTGGCCGCCGCTGGTCGCAGCGACACCGGCTGGACGCTCGAAACCGCGATTCCGCTGGATTTGCTCAATTGCCGAGATATCGGCCAGCTGAGATTCAATATCGCCAGAAATGTCCCCGCTGAGAAAAAAGACAAGCATCAGTGCTGGGCCAAAGTTCGGCACGGGTTCAATGACACTGGAAGCTTTGCGGTGCTGCGGAAGCAGGCGTCCAATGGCCCTGCTGATATTGAGCTTGAAGGCTCTGAAATCAACCATGAGTATGACCGGTTTTTATTTTCCCGTTTGAATGATATTGCTCGTGGCGGAAAAGGCTGGAAAGAAGTTGAAGCACGCTACTCTGCTGCTCCCGGCTTTGAAAAAGTGCGTGCCATGCAGGAACAGCTCGCCAAAAACTGCGCTCAGCTGGCAGCATCCGCCTACGACCGTACCTATGCCGAGTGGCTGAAAATAGTGGCTACCGTCAACACCCGCAGTCGCACTTTGTCGTTCAAGATCGACGCGCAAGGTCTTTCCGACGCCGAGTTTCTGGTCAATGGCGTCCCAGTGGCTGCGGAAAACGGCAGTTTTTCCTTTATCATCCAGGAAGGCGTCACGGCTATCGCCTTTTCAGCCAAAGCGGCAGATAACGCCAGCCTGAAGTTTATTTGTCCGGAATTTCCTGAACTGGAGCGGCGCTGGGCTTTTGCAGAGAATATCTCTGGCAAGGATTGGACTTTGCCAACATTCAATGATCTTGCCTGGAAGCCTTTGCCGGAAAAAATTCCGGCAGGCAATCTGTATTTTCGGCAGCTGGTTCTCTGGAATCAGAAACATGACGGCCAATTCCGCTGTTTGAACCCTAGTGTTTTTTGCTGGAATTTTTCGCTTGACTCGGTCGAGACGGTGTATTTGAGCCTGTATTCTCCCACTGGTTTGCCGGTTAACAGCTATGAATTCACCTTTACTTTGCCGCCTGGTTTCCGGTTGCTCGACATGGAGGAGGGCGCACGGCGCAATCGGCTTAGCTTGGCTCCGGAAAAGGTCGTGGCTGAAGAAAACGCAGCTGGCGCTACGCAATACCGCCTGATTTACAAGGCGCGTGACATTCATGAATGGAAGACGGCGGATTCTATTCTTGGCATTTTCAAGGATGCCGACGGCACGCCTGGCGATCAAGGCCAGATTCCCTATGCTCGGCTGATCAACCACAATTTGACTGAAATCGGCGGTTCTTTGCCATACGCTCTGCTGCCGCCCATCCGCGGTCGGCGGTTGAAAAAAATGCTGATGTCATTCTATAAGGGCGATATGCCGCAGGCATTGAGCCGGGAGTTGACAGACGCAGTGCTCAAGGATTCCATTCGGTCTGGCATGGATACTTTTATTACCTATCCGATAGCGGGGATGGTCCCGGATTCCGTTCGGAAGCATGACGGCAAATTGATTATGGGCTACTTGAATCATCCGATTTGGGGTTCTAAACTGATCAATGGCAAAGTAACCGACCTGTTCCGGGAGCATCCGGAGCTGTTCTGCCTATACTACACCGGTGAACGCAAAACAGACCTGGACCCAAGCATCGCCCCACACAAGCAGCAAATTCAGTTCTGCCCGAGCCTGGTCAATGGAAAATATCAGCAGGAATTTTACCAGGCTGTGCTGGGGGATTACCGTGAGTTTTTTTTCAAGAATTATCCGCAGGCCGAATATGTCTTCCTTAACTGGGAGCAGGAACCCTGGACCGGCAATATCTATACCAGGAGCACTAATCCGTCCGGAGCCTTCTGCTTTTGCCCGCTCTGCAAGGAGAAATTCCGTGAATATGCAAAACTGCCCCCAGACGCGGACCTCTCCAATGAAAATCTGTTCAAAAATTATTATGAGCAATGGCGTTCCTTCCGCTACAGCCAAGATGCTGCAACCCACGCCATTGTCATCAAGGCGCTTCAGGATTTAGGAAAAAAAGCGTATTTCTACTCCTGGAGCAATCATTTCGGATATTGGGAAGCAGCAAAAAATATCCCCTTTGATGTTTTTCTGGGCTGTCCGGGCAATGGCACTGCCGATGGGCGGCAGCAGTGGAAAATGGATGAATATATGAAATTCCATCAGGGAAAACTCGGACGGAAAAATATGGCTGGGCAGCGCTTTATCTTTTTCCCGCAGACCAACCGCTGGGATACCGAGAAAGTCGAAGGTTGGTTGAAATTTAGCGTGATGAGCGAAGACGGCTACATTCATCCAGAGACCTGGAAATGGCAGCTGATCCGAATCCTGGCGACCATGCAGGGCGGATGCGACCTGCAAAATCCATTGGAAATGGTCAGCGGATGCAAATATTATATCGGCGAAGCAACCAGAATGGTCGCACGATACGAAAATATTTTTTATGACGGCCAGCGCCATGACGCCCTGGCAGTTTCGGAACAGATTGCTTATCCGGATTTGCTGGTGCTTACCCGTAAAAACGAAAGGTTGGTTCTGCTGTTCAATGAATCCGATGAGCCGAAGACCGTGACTGTGCGCAATCTGTCCCTGACCGGCGAAGAGGTTGCCCAGGCTTTTTATGCCGGCACAAGATTGCCGCAGGCCGGAGAATTCAGCATCACCATACCGGCGAACGACGTCGAAGTCGTGCACATTGAATTAGTATTTATTGAGTGAGGGAAATAACTATATGCGTAAGAAAGTGTTAGCCATGCTGGCAGGCCTGTTCCTCCTGCAAGTGCTGACTGCCGCCGAGATTGAAATTCTGGAAATCAAAAACGACAACTCATTCGACCAGGTAGTCAATTACTGGTGTGCCAACGAAGGGATGATGAAGCATCGTCCCGGAGGCGCCATCAGCCGGGAAGACGGCGGCATTACCGGCGCCTGCATGAAAATCAGCAATACGGAAGAGAGCCTCACTGCTTTGTACTCCCGCGCCCTGATGCCTGTCGAAACCAGCGAAGATGTCTTCAAGCTGTCATTTTACGTCAAAGGAAAAGGGAAATTTCGAGTAGGATTTTACACGTATTCCAAGGAGAAAAAATTCATCAGCACCTTCTTTTCTCCACCGACTTCGCTGGATTCAACGGATTGGGTCCGCCAGAATTATACGATTCCTGTCGCAACACTCAGAGGGGAGGTCGGAAACGTCCGAATCGCCATAGAAGTCCCGCCCGGCTTGGCGGAATTGTATTTCGATGATTTCTCCGGACATCGCGAGACGCCGTTACCAGAACAGTAAAAAAGAACATGGCGCGGGCAGAAGCCTACAACCTTTTTTAACCACGAAAGAACACGAAATTTTTACCGATAGTCTTTGCCCCCTAAAAACAGGAAGGAGCTTTGGTGACCATGACTTCCAGTAAATTAGCAGTTGCGCGGCTTTTTGCCTGCGATGCCCTGCTTGGGCGCCCGCCCGCCCTGATTTACGAGCAAGAACCCACCCTGGCCGACATGATGGCCAGGTTTGAGCGCTTTCCAATCGCGCGCGCATTAGTTCGCGGCATGCCAGGACTTTATACTGACACCTCGCTTGCCAATGCGACGCTGCTCGAGAATCTCGCTGGACAGGATGCATTTGAAGGAGTCTGGATGGTGACTCCTGATGATGCCGCGCCTCAGATTGAAGCGATGGCAGCGGCAGGTATGCGCAGTGTCTGGATGAAAGGGGATACGAATTATATCCACTTTCCGCTGTATCCCTGGTGCTGTGGCGAACTTTTTGACATTCTCCAAGAGAAGCGCATTCCGCTTCTTCTGAGCTGGCGGATGATTGACCCTAATGAATTGCATGAAGCGATGAAGGCCTTTCCCAAGATGCGTGTCATTATTCTTGATGGCGCACGGCTTGGGCGTCAGGTCATGGTTGAGGCGCTTCTCAAAACGCACCCGGAACTATATTTTTGCTTTAGCACTTCATTTTCTCTGCATGGCGGCTATCCTGAGCTTTGCAAGCGCTACGGCATTCATCGCTGGGTATGGGGCTGCGGGTATCCCGACAGCGAGGAAGGCGCCAGTGTGACTGGGCTTTTTTATTCCGGCATTGGGCAGGAGGCTCTGGAGGCAGTAGCGCATGGGAACATCGAAAGATTGCTTAGCGAGGTGCAAATATGAAACACGATATCCTGGAACAACAAGCGCTGGCTGGACTTCCGCTTGAATGTTATGTGGTCGACTCCCATGCGCATATCGGCACGGGGCCGTCTTTTCCGCTGTATCGCAATGATGTAGACTCCTTTATCGAGTCGATGGACCGCATCGGCTGCGATGTCTGCTGCATTAGCCCGTATGCCGGTCTGAAAAACTATGCTGACATTGGGCTGCGCGAGATTGTCGCCGCCGTAGAACGCTATCCCGACCGTATTTTCGGTTATATCACCGCTGATGTAGGCTATCCGGAGAGTATCGAACGGCAAATCAAGGCAGGCCTGGCGGCTGGCCTCACAGCAATGAAAATCCATGTTTCCTCCGCAAGGCTTCCTTACTCGCATCCCAATTACGTGAAATTATTTGAACTGGCCAACGAGCATGCGCTGCCGATTTTAATCCATACGTGGGGCGCTGAGCTTCCTGACCTTGAGCCGCTGTTTCCGCGCTATCCAAAGATTACCTTTGTGCTGGGCCATGCGGGCAGCTGCCAACGCGAAAAATATGCGGAATTGGCGCTTCGGTATGACAATGTGTGCCTTGAACTGTGCTTTTCAGCAAGCCCGAAAGGAATAGTCGAGTATTTTGTGCGAAGAGGCTTAGTAGATAAAATGCTCTGGGGCAGTGACGCCAATTTCTATAGCTGCGAACATCAAATCGGACGAGTCGTTTTTGCGGATATCGACCTCGGGGACAAATATAAGATACTGGGACGGAATGCGGCACGGCTGATTCTCAAAAGAGAGCTGACTGATTCCTACACCTGAAGCGTGCTCAAAATACAAAAGGAGGAAAACAAAATGAAACAGCAGAGCAGTTGCGGCATGAAGGTGAAATCCGCAAAAAGATTTCAGTCTAACTTTACTTTAATAGAGCTGCTGGTCGTCATCGCGATTATTGCCATATTGGCGGCGATGCTTCTTCCGGCTCTGAGCAAAGCTCGTGCAAAAGCCATGGATATTTCCTGCGTGAGCAATTTGAAGCAAATCCAAATGCTCGTAATAATGTACACACACAACTGGGATGATTGGCTCCCTGCGGTGAACTCGAAGAAATCGGCGGTGACGATGGACGGTCCCGAATGGTGGTTCACGGCGGCTGAAATACCGGAAGCGTTGCAGAAAGGCTGCCCCGTTGCCACTGGCGCGAAAGCCAAGGACTATGGGTATATGTCGTATGGCATGAATATTCGTCTTGGTGGTGGGTTGTTCTACGGCCGGTATGTGCATTTGCAGAGCATTCAGTATCCGCAAGATGCTGTGGTTTGCGGCGATTCTTCATCGCAGGTGGATTACAATGCCTGGTGCACAAACTCGGCTAACGCCCGCGGGGTGGCGATAGATTACCAGATTAGTATGTCATCAGTAGTGCGTTATCGGCATGGAGCGAGTCAAATTACGCTTCCGACGACTGACCCATTCTACCGAAGCGGGCGTGAATGCAGGGCAGGAGTATCCTTTTTGGACGGCAGCGCACGGGTGATGACGCCATCCGCTCTGGAGGCTGCCTCAGACCGTCCGGCTATAGCCGGTCACCACTGGGCTTGCAACTATTTCAAGCACTTTTTCATCTGTCACCGCGTGCAAGACGTAATAAACGACAGTACCGTGACTTACTGATTCTGAAAAGCCTGCATTATGGAAAGGCGAACAGACAAACCCACGCCTCAACCAGGAAAAACCTCATGCATACCACACGCATCACTGTCTTTTCCGTCTTTGCTCTCGCTGTCGCAACGTTTGGCGCGGAGGGATTTTGGAATGCCCCGGATCGTGCCCAGCGTCTGTCTGAATTGATCCCTGGCCGAACTATCATGCGCTTGCAGCCTGCCGATTTGCTGGCCGATGTCAACCAGGAAGCCATGGCTAAATGGTCCGGCCCTCTGACCGATGACGCCTTTGCGCAACTTCCGCAGGCCGATCCCCTTGACGCTGATTTCATAGACCGTTTCCCACGCAGCATCTCGCCATACGCCCGGATTCGTGGCGTGGATATTGACCCTATGACTTATACGGCCGCCAGCCTTAAAGGCAATGCCTGGAAAAGCCTGCGCGGACTCTTCACTTACTGCCCGTTCTGCGACCAAGACCTCTTTG
>ERZ795049.3567-NODE-3567-length-16355-cov-3.746871_pt1 | contig 16355 bp, 18 predicted proteins | sample MGYA00375133_ERZ795049 | MGnify/ENA primary metagenome ERZ795049 (study PRJEB30178, sample SAMN05720147) | activated sludge metagenome | isolation source: anaerobic digester from wastewater treatment plant | place: Japan | collected 2015-04-20 ...
TTGCCTGCACGGTTCATAGATTACGAGTTTCGGCATACGAGGTCCCTCCAGTACACTCATAAAGGCGGCGAAGTTTCCGCCTATAATAGTATATGCACTGGAGCTTTCAATTGTCCTGTACTAAAGGGTGCTGCATAATGCAGCACCCTTTAGTTGCCAAAAGACCCCTTCAATATAAATAACCATGCAAGAACTTAAAAACTCCGCAAGAAAGACCGTAAAACTTTATCGGCTTAGCCGCATTTGCTGTAGCCGCAGCTCCTGCATACAACGCAGCCGCCTTCGTGCTCCATTGCGCTGCCGCAGTCAGGGCAGGGGAGGGTTGCAATAAATTCGGGTGTAAAACCCTCAGAAGCTGCTTTTTCAGCTTCGTTTAATGGCTCGCTCTCGCAGTTTTCGCAGTTTATTATGCCGCTTAGCGTCCCTTCCTGCGCCTGGTTCAGGCGGATTTGCTCCCCTTCCTTGCATAGGTTCGCAACCTTTTCAAGCACACGGCCGATTGCGTCAGGGCATGAAAGCACCTTTATGTTTTTATTAGTAGCGCGCTGCCTTAGCGTAGAGTGGCAGCGTATGCCTTTAAGCTGCTCAATTATTGCCTCAGCAGCAAGCCCTGAACGAAGGGCGGTTGACACAAGCCTGCTTGTAGCTTCGCTTTGGCTCGGGCACCCGCCTGCGCGCCCTAAATTAGTAAAGACTTCGCATATTCCTTTGTCGTCATAGTTAACTGTTACATAAAGGTTGCCGCAGCCGATTACGATTTTTTCAGTTATGCCGCGAGTTACCTCAGGCCTCGGCCTTGGCGTGATTTTATGCTCTTGCTGGTCTTGCTCCTGAGGCTTTTCTGTTTTTGCGCCAACTGTGAGCACCTGTTCATCGCGGCTACCGTCGCGGTAAATCGTTACACCCTTTAAGCCAAGCTCAAACGCAAGGTTGTATACATCTGCAACCTCCTCCCTTGTTGCGCTTGAAGGGAAGTTGACAGTCTTTGAAACTGCGTTGTCAGTATACTTTTGGAAGGCAGCCTGCATTTTAACATGGTATTCGGGCGAAATATCATGCGCAGTAACAAAAACGCGCTTAATATGCTCAGGCACTTCGTCAAGGTGCGCTAAAGTGCCTTCTTTTGCGATTTTGCGCATAAGCGCATCCGAATAAAAGCCTTCGCGCTTTGCGACTTCGCTAAAGTATTCGTTGACTTGCGGCAACTCGTCACTATCCATTACATTGCGTACAAAAGAAAGCGCAAACAGCGGCTCAACCCCGCTTGAAGCATCGCAAATAATTGAAATTGTGCCTGTTGGCGCAATGGTTGTGCATGTGCCGTTTCGGATAGGCGTGCTTTTTGCAAAAGTGCTCTTTTCAAAAAGCGGGAATGCGCCCCTTGATTTTGCAAGCGCTTCGCTTGCCTTATGCGCACGCTCTTGAATAAAGCGCATGACTTCTTCAGCCTGCTTTATGCCCTCGTCTGAGTTGTAGGGGATGTTAAGCTTAAAGAGCATATCTGCAAAGCCCATTACCCCAAGGCCGATTTTGCGCGTTAAGCGCGTGTTTTCTTCGATTAAGTCTATCGGATATTTGTTGATTTCTATTACATTGTCAAGAAAATGCACTGCCATATCAACAGTTTTGCCAAGCTCGTCATAATCAAGAACATAGCCGCCGTTTTGCTTTTTTAAGAAGGAGGCAAGGTTAATTGAGCCAAGGTTGCAGCTTTCATACGGCAAAAGGGGCTGCTCGCCGCAAGGATTGGTACTTTCGATTTCGCCTAACTCAGGCACTATATTGTCGCGGTTTAACCTATCTAAAAAAATTATTCCTGGTTCGCCGTTGCGCCAAGCCATATCAACAATAAGCTCGAACACTTCAAAAGCCTTAAGCTTACTGACTTCTTCTTTTGTGTGCGGGTCTATAAGCGAATACTGCTCGTTGTTTTTTACTGCCTGCATGAACGCTTCAGTTAAGCCTACGCTTATGTTGAAATTTGTAATTTGCGAAGAATCTTCCTTGCAGCGGATAAACTCAAGGATGTCGGGGTGGTCAACGCGAAGAATGCCCATATTTGCGCCTCTGCGCGTGCCGCCCTGCTTAACTGCTTCAGTTGCTGAGTTGAACACCTTCATAAAGCTTATTGGGCCTGAGGCAACACCGCCTGTTGAGCGCACAGTTGCGCCAGAGGGTCTTAGCCGCGAAAACGAAAACCCTGTGCCACCCCCGCTTTTATGAATAAGCGCTGCGTATTTTACAGCTTCGAAAATTTCGTCCATAGAGTCGCCGATAGGCAGCACAAAGCAGGCAGCGAGCTGACCAAGCGGTTTGCCCGCGTTCATAAGCGTTGGCGAGTTAGGCATGAACTTAAGCGATGTCATAAGCGCATAAAAATCACTGCTGCTCTTTTCGGCATTTCCGCCTTCAAATTGCGCGTCCGCCGAGGCAACCGCATTTGCTACGCGCATAAACATTTGTTCAGGGGTCTCTGTAACTTTGCCATTGCTGTTTTTAGAAAGATACCTGCGCGTAAGGACTGTGAGCGCATTTTTGCTTAAGTTCATGTGAAGCATCCTTTCGGGGTTTTATACATAATATTGTGGGGGGTATCGCCTCTGAATACTATATATTGTAGTTATGGTTTTGCGGCGAGTCAAGGGTAAAATTAAATTATTGTTGCGTAGCTTAAGAATACGCATGCGCCAACATTGACAAACTGCATTGCCGTGGTACAATATTTTTGCGCGGATGTGGCGGAAAGGCATACGCAGCGGATTTAAAATCCGCCGGGGAGACCCTTAGGAGTTCGAATCTCCTCATCCGCACCAAAAAAGCCGGCTGCCGAATGCAATAATTTCGGAAGCCGGCTTTTGAGTTACTTTATTAACTGTTAGCAGTTCTCTGCGCTTGCCTTATTCCTGCTCAAAGCTTATCTTCGGGGCATTAGCAGCAGACCTGTTTGCAATTGCGGTTTCTTCGAGAAGTTCGCGCCTAAAGATGCGCGTATCCTTTGGCGCATGAATTCCTAAGCGCACCCTGTCGCCGTCGATTAAAACGACCTCAACTATAACATCATCGCCGATTGCAAGCGCTTCGCCTGTTTTCCTAGATAGCACCAACATCGCTTGCACCCCCTTGAAGCTTTTTTATAATTGCATCATAAATGGGGTATTTTATAGGGAGTTCTGCTGCATCAATAAGAAGCTGCTTTCCAAGCCCGTCTTTTAAGTTTACAATAATCGGCGCTGCAAGATTAGCCGTCATTTCAGGGAGTTTTTCAGGGACAACGACAACATTAAGTATGAGCAGGTCGTTTTTATCTTTAATGTGCAGACCCTCAAGCTCATTTTCGCGGATTTCGATGTAATAATCGTCAAGCAGTTCAAACGGGATTATAACAGGCAGGGATATATGCTTGTTTTGTGTTGACTGCAGCCAATAAAGAGGTTTTGTTTCGTTAATTTCGAGGATTATAAAGCTTTTGAGCTCCTCAAAGCCGGGTATGCCGGAAGGGAACTCTATAAGCTTGCTTTCGTTCAGCTCAAAATCACCGAATCTCGCGGTTTCAATTAACATGGGTATCCTCCAAATCTATTTTCCCTGCTCTATTATATATCATGAGTCACTCTTGTGCCTATAGGGTTTGGAATATTATCTACATTTACCCTTATTTGCACAAGCGGGCGGTTCTTAAGCCTGACTTCTATTGCATGGGGTTCGCATTCTATAGTAGGCATAAACGAGTCATCCCACTCAAGGCGAAGCACAGGGCTGGTCCACTCTATTGAACAATACCCAGGGTCCCATTCTATATGCGCCTTTTCCTCAGGCATAAGCCCGATATTGAGCTCTGGCATATCCTTTACTGTAACAGAAACTGCAGCTTGCGCTATTGCGTTGGGATTGTTTGCGTTTTTAAGCATGTCCCCGCGCTCAACAATTGCTGCGGTTGACTCAAGCGTGTGCCTTTTTGCATTAAGCGCATCTTCTTTTGTTTTTTTCACAGGGCTCAGCTTTCCCGAGGAGGCATGCACAGCGCTCCAGTCAACGCTGAACTCGGGCATCTTTCGTTCAATATGCATTTCGGGCATTTCATGCTTAACATTGAACGTAGGCTTGTTGTTTTGAATAGTGAGCTTTGCAGGGTGAGAAATAATTTCAATTACTGCACGCTCAGTGTGAATGTTGAGTGCATTCATGGCAATACCTCCGTTTGGCTACCTCAAATAGTCTAACAAAGTTGGCTGGAGGATGTTTGAGCCAACCTTAAGTGCAAAGAGATAAACTGATTCCGCCATTTTATACTGCATTACAGCCTCTGCCTGATCCGTATCCTCCACTGCGGATTTTATGCCTGTAAAATTCAGTTCGTCTTCAGCATATCTGTTTTCGAGCAAATCAAGCCTTGTGGTTTTACCGCCAATTACTGCAAGCTCTGCCAAAACATTCTCCTGCGCGCCTAAAATCCGCTCTATATAGCCTGATGCGTCTTGTGCAGAACCGTTTTGCAAAGCATCGTAGAGTCCATTGAGTATATGGTAAATGTTGTGTTCGCCTGCGCCCAAAAGCTCTACACCTGTAAGCGATGCTTCAATTGTAATATCAAACCCTATTTCAAAGCTCAGGCTTTTTGAAGTCTCAGCCTCAAGCTGTAAGGATTCTACAGTTGCGTTAATGCCGTTGTAGTTTAATGTGCCTGTGAGAGGGTCAAGCGTAAATGGCGCCTTTGATGTGTTGTAGCCGCCAAAGATGTATTTGTCGCCAACTTTAGTATTGCCAAGCATAAACACATGGTCGCGAAGCTGCTTGACTTCTTCTGCAACTGCCCGCCTGTCGGATTGGTTAAGCGTGCCTGTTGAGGCTTTAAGGGAGGCTTCATAGGCTGACTGCAGCACGCGGTTTAACTCAATTAGCGCGCCCTCTGTATGTGAGTGCCAGGTCTTTGCAGTATCGACATTTTTTTGATACTGGGCAAGCTTTCCGAGCTTTGTGCGCACCTGCATGCTGCTCATAACGCCTATAGGGTCATCAGAGAGCTTTGTCAGCTTATTGCCTGTAGCAAGCTGATTATGATACCTCTCAAGCTCTGTGAGGTTGTTGTTCAAATTCTTTAGGTATGAATTTGAAATCATTGCATTTGTTATGCGCATAAGCACTCCTTTTTGGTCTGTTGACCCGCTCTGTCGCCTGTTAGCATTGATTGCCTTTTTGGCGCTATCTGCCTACAAGGCCTGTGCCGTTAATTAACTTTTCAAGCGCTTCGTCTATTGCATTTATTACGCGGGAGGCAGCTGCAAACATGTGCTGATACCGCATCATTACAACCATTTCCTCATCAACCGAAACTCCGGAAATCGACTCGCGCCTTGTTTCTAAATTGCCGACAACTGCCTGCTGCCCTGTGAATATGCTTTGTGAGCGGCTGCTCTCAATTGCAAGCTCAAGCACAGCGCCTTTTAAAAAGCCTTCAAAGCCTGCGCCTTCAAGCATATTTTCGGCGTTTGTAAGCGCTGCAAGGCGCAAAGCGTTCAGGTTGTTGCCAAGCTCAGGGCTGTTTGTGGAATTATCAATAAAATTGCTGCTCCCTGCGAATTTATACACATCGTTAATAACATCAGGGCTTAAGCGGAAGTTGCCAGCGTTTAAAGCGGAATAATCCGGCTGACCTAATGTGTCAAGCGGAACTTCGAACATCCGTACTCCTGTTTGTGAGGCAACTGCGCCGTGGGGTATGGTGTAGCCATCCTCATGCACTGAGTTGAACGCCTCAGCAAGCCCCCTGGCTAATTTATTAAGGCTTGTGAGAAGGTGGGGGATGCCAATGTCAGTGGGGCTGTTGCCGTCGCGAAGCTCCTTATAGGCATAGAGCCTGCCGCTTGTATATTTTAGCTCAATCGGCGAACCAGTGCCATCGTCAGTGCCTTCTATGCAGAGCCTGTAAAAATCGGGCGTGCCTGTTACTACCCCCTGCTGGTCTTCAATAGCAGTAAGCGCAAAAAAGTCCGTATGGCTTACAAGCAGGTCGCCCCCAGCGGAAATAGTGAGCTTTGCTGAAGAATCTTCGTAATATTCTATGTCAAGATACTCGCTTAGTTCGTCAAGGAGCAAATTGCGCTTATCGCGCATGTCGTTTGCCTTTTCCCCGCCAAGCTCGTATGAGTATATGCTTTTGTTATAGGCTGCAATTGTTGAAAGAATGCCCGTAACATGCAAAGACGCCATTTTTAGAGATTCGTTCATTACAGCCTGATGCTCAGAGAGCTGTTTATAATAGTGGTTGAACGACTCAGTAAGCTTAAGCGCGTTTTGCTGCACATTTGTGCGGATTTCCTTGCTTACAGGGTCTTTTGAAAACTCCTGAATACTGTCAAAAAACTCACTGAGCGTGCCCGAAATGCCCCGCCCGCGAACTTCGTTAAAAATCGCCTCTATATATTCAAGTTCGTCTGTCCGGGTTGAAAAACGCCCCATATCGGAGTATTCCTGCCTCAAGGCACGGTCTATATAAGCGTTTCTAAGCTGGTCTACTGCTTTAATATGCGCGCCTGCACCTACGCCGCCTTTTTGAAGAGGCGCATAGCGCCCCGAAAAATCAGCCGCATCAAGCGCAACTGCTGTAACCCTCTGGCGGGTATAGCCTGCAGTGCTTGCGTTTGCAATATTGTGTCCTGCTAAATTCACAGCCTTCTGGCTTATGAAAATTGCAGATTTTGCGATTTCAAGCCCGTAAAATGACATAATGCCTCACGCTTCCTTGTCAATAAGTGTTCGTTTGCCGCTCTTGTTCAGCCTGAGCTGCCCTGTGCTGCAATAGGTTCCTCCTATTGGTGAAGTCTCAGTAAGCAGGTCCAGGCAGAACGTTGTATACTGAAGCTGCGTCTGCAGCAGCTTTTGGTTTAGCGCGTTTACCAAGCTGAGTTCCTGTACGATTTCTCTATAACGCTCCCCGAGTTCTTCCATTTGGCTGCGCTCTCTTTGGGGCAGCATCTCTTTTATATAGTCAAAATCAGCGCGTGCGCTGCCTTCTTCAGCCTGCTTTTTAAAAAGCGTTTCTCTTGCTGCAGCTGCGCTTTTAAGCCTGAGCAGCGACTCGCTTTCGTGCTTAACGATTACATTAAGCTCATCAAGGTCGTTGTTTACCAATGCCTCTTTTTTTTGCTTTGCATACTGCAAAAGACCGATATAAATTTCCATTTCGCCTTTTACAGCTAAAACAAGCTCTGCCGCATGGTTGTCCAAACCGTTTACCTCCTGCTATAAGCGCTTAAAGGTCAAGCATCTTTTCTGCAATTTTGTCTGCAGGTACGAAATAGGTCTGCTGCTCAATTTGACTCTTGAGCTGCTTAAGCCGTTCGCTTCTTGCTTCGTCAGGCTTAAGAAGCTCCTTCTTTACAGTTTTGAGAGTTGCAGAAAATGTCTTTGCGCTTGGGGAAATCTCTGCATTATCAACGCCGAGCTTAACTGCTTGAGGGTTAAGCTGCACATTTCTTGTGCACAGATATGCGCCGTAAAGCTCTTTTGGTGGAATTGAGTTAATTCGCATTTTTTCTCACCGCCTTTTTGTTAATCGCTGCCGTACTTTAAATGTACTTTGCCTAAGCCGCGCCCAAAGATTTCTTGTTGCTGCTGTGCTTTCTCTTTTGAGGCTGCCGCCGGGGCTGCCGCTGTTTCGAGTATTTTTGAGAGTCTTTCTTTGCAGCTCTTGCAGAGTTTGCCCGAGTTTATTGCGCTGCCGCACTGTTCGCATTTTATATATTCGCTGTCTTTATTTAGCGAAAGCCGTTCTTCTCTTAAAAATTCAAAAATGTAGCTTTCCTGCACACCGGTGTTTTTTGATACCTCCAGAACATCTGCCTCAGGGTTAGCGTAGAGATAGTCCCTCACAAGGCGGAAGTAGTTGTCGACCTTTTCGCTGCAGTCAGGGCAGATGTTGCTCCCTAAAGAGTGGAAGAGCCTGTTGCAGTCTTTACATTGCTTAATTTGTATGCTCAACTTTTTACCCCCAACTTAACCTTAACTTGAGCGCATGTTGTTTGCCATTGCATGCATTTCATCAGCTGTTGTAAGCGCAGTTGCAGCAAAGGAAAACGCCCTTTGGCTGCGGATAAGCTTTGTGATTTCCTCGCTTAAATCCACATTTGAGCTTTCGAGGAAGCCTTGCTGCACATTTGGTTCCTCAAGCAGTTCTGCGCTGCCTGATGCTTCTGTTTCTATGAAGCAGTTTCTGCCTGCAGCCATAAGCCCACCGTTGTTTTTAAAAGCGGCTATGCCGAGCGTTGCAAACGGCTCTTCAGAGCCTATTGAAAGGCTGCCTGCAGTATCGAGCTTTAAATTAGAAATATCCCCTTCAGGCAGCGTAATGCGGCTGCCGGCTTTATCTAAAACATAGAAGCCGTCTGCAGTAACTAAGAACCGCCCTCCATCTTCGTTTGAAACTGCAAAGCTGCCATCCCTTGTGTAAAGCTTTTCGCTCTGCCCGTTCATAACTGTGAAGAAGCCATCTTGGGTAAGGCAAAAGTCGAGACCTATTCCAGTCTGTATGGGAGTGCCTGCAAGAAACGAGCGGACAGTTGCGCTTACTAAGACCCCGCTGCCTAAGATAAGCGACGCGTTTTGAGGTTCCACAGGTCTATGCATTGTGGTATAAAGCGTATCTTTAAAATCCGCCCTGCTTGCCTTAAAGCCTGTCGTATTTATATTTGCTAAATTATTTGCAATTGTGTCAAGCCTGCGCTGCTGCGCAATAACTGCACTTTTTGCTGTGAACATCCCTTGCATCATAGCGTTTAGACCCTTCCTATTTCGTTGACTGCCTTTGCAAGAGAGTCGTCTAACATGCGTATGACCCTCTGGCTTGTTTCATAAGTTCTTGAAGCTGCCATAAGCTCGAAAACTTCGTTTGCAGCTTCTGTGTTTGAGGTCTCGAGGAACCCCTGAAACACTTTTGCACCGTCTGCCGCTTGGGCTGCCTGGTTGCTGCGGTTTATAAAAAGCCCGTCTCCCAGTTTGCTTAGACCTGCTTTATCCTCAAAGTGCACAAGCTTGAGGGAACCGGCAGTTTCGCCCTCTGCGTTTATTACATTGCCAAGCTCATCAATAGAAAATTCAGGTGAATCAAGCTGAATAAACCCCGCTGTGCCCAAAACCCGATTGCCGTCTGCTGTGACCAAGAACCCCTCGGAATTAAGCATAAAGGCGCCGTTTCGGGTGTATCGCTCGCCTGCTAAAGTCGAAACCGTAAAGAATCCGTCGCCTGCTATTGCCAAATCAAGCGTGCGGCCTGTTGGTTCAAGGCTTCCTTCTTTAAAAGAGGTAATAAGCTCATCAATATGCACGCCTGTGTTAAGAGGGCCTACAGAACTAAGAGCAGCAGGTTTGCCTGTCTGCACAAGAAGCATATCCTTAAATGAGCGCGAAACCAGCTTGTCAGCCTTATAGCCGGCAGTATCCATATTTGCGATGTTATTAGTTATCACATCTACTTTTCTTCGCTGCACTAACATGTGCGTTGCAGACAAATACAGGCTTCTGAGCATATAACCTCCTGCAGGTGAAATCATATTCTAACCCCGCTATCTATTACATCGTCAGATTAGCCTGAAACTTTAGCTTATTATTTAGAACTTCTGCTCTTTTATAAGCCCTTTTGCAAACTCCACTTCGCCTTTGGATATGGAAAGCTCGCGCGCAATCTTTTCGTCATTATAGCCGTTTGCCAAAAGCTCATTTATAGACTCGCGTGTGTTTTTCTTTCTCCCTGCGGCATGCTTAAGCTCTGCATAGGTTGCAAAGCCGCGCGTTTGAGGAGGCTCCTTATAGGTTTGCTCCGCCTTAAGGCTTGAGCAGAGTGTTCTGCAGCTTTCAAGCATTTCACTTGCTTCTAAATGCAGCTTTTGCAGCTCTTTTTTAGATTCGCCTATTTCGTCTTCAAGGTTTCGCATGGCTTCTTCAAGGTTTTGATAAAGCTTAAGAAGGCGCATCTCCTTATTTTCCGCATCCTCATGCACAGAAGCCGGCACGCTACGTTTTGGGGTTTTGAGCTTGTAGTTTAAATATATAGTCGCGCATAAAAGCGCAAATACAAAAGCCGCAAATAAATAGTGGGTATAGTCCATGATTTTTTGCGCCTTAAGCCATTAAACGCCCTGCTTAAAGGCTGCTCCTTTCATATTTGTATATCAAGTTTATGCTGACCGCTGTCAGCCTGCTCACTCTGCTTTTTGTCTTCTTTTTTTTGTTTTTGCTTTCGCTTGTCTTTTTTTTCGTTCTCGCGGTTGATAATAGCGCTTGAAGGCTCATACACATCCTGCACCTGCCGGCTTTGAGCTGCTGTTTGCTCGTGAGCCTTGCGCGTTAAGCCCGCCTGCATAAGCTCCCCGCTTTTTTGCTGGCTGTTTGCCTCTTTGCTTAAATCAGTAGCTTTGTGAACTGTTATTTTTGCCCCTATTCCCTGAATTGACAAAGCAAGCCACCTCCTGACTTAGTCTGCTTCAAAAGAGGTAAAGACTACTGCACCGCTTCGCTGCTTAAATGTGACGAACGGAATGCTGTCTTTTGTGGTTGTTGTTGCAAAATCAATTGTCATCTTAACATCCTGGTGTATCTGTTCGCTTGCGTGGATTTTACCGTCCGAGCTTTTTTCAAGCTCTGCCTTAAGCATATCTATTTTTTCATTAAGCGGCTGAAGCTCTGATAAAAGCTGTTCCTGCAAGTTTTTGTATCTGCGTCTTTGCTCCTTGCGCTCAGGCGTCTCGAATTGCCCTGCAGGCATTCTTAAATAACTTGCTATTCGCTCAAGCTTTCTGTTCAACTCGCTGCGAATGTTTTCATGTTCTATAAGCGCCTGCCTGCTTTCTGGGGCTGAGCCGATTTCGAGCACAGTTGCATCACCTGAAGGTGTGCCTATGGTCTTTGCATATATTTGATTGCCCGCGCGCGTAAGCCCGCCGATTATTCTTGCGAACTTGCCTTTTAAAATTACCGAATCCTGCGCTGTAACAGTCGAATAAGTAATATAATCCGCAAATACGCTTTTGCCGGAGCGCACCTCTGCGCGTTCTATAAAGCGCGAAACAATGTTGCCGCCCGCATGGAGGCTGCCTCTGTCCATGCCCTGAATGCCGCCTTTAATTACTATGTTGCCGCCTGCAATAATTGTTGCGGCTTCGACCATGCCGAGAATTTCCACATCGCCTGCAGCATCAAGCGTAAGGCCTGAGATAACATTGCCAAATACAACTACATTGCCGTTAAACTTTATATTGCCTACGCTCATGTCCATGTCGCCGTTTATCTTGTAAACATCCGAAACAACTACGCGGTTATTTATATAATCCACCCTGCCGCTTTTAGCTGCAAGGAGCATTCTGCCGCTTTCGTCAACTGTTGTATTTACGCCGCGGGGCAGGGGATAGTCCCTGCCTTTTGCAGCAGGCAGAGCATTGCCGCGTACTGTGATGCCCTCAATGCCCTCTTTAGGCGGGATGCTCTCAACTAAAATATTGCCTTCGGTTGTATCCTCAAATACATCAAGTTCGCGAAAATCCGCGCTGCCGTCTTTGCGAAGGTTCGGCGCATAGTCGAACTTTGTTCTAAAGTGGAACACAAGCTCGCCGTCTTTGCCCTTTTCAGGAGGTCTGCCTTTTGCAATAAGCACCTGTTCAAAATAGCGCCCTTCGTCAACTGCTTTAATTATTTCATCCTCAAGGAGTCCGGTTTTAATTGACCAATCCTGTTCAACAGCCTTTAATACAGCCTGTATTTCAAGCCCGCCGTCTTTTATAGGCGGGAGCAGCTGCATATACGCGCTTAGCTCATCCCTGCTTACTGTAACAAACACTGCTGCGTCTAAGCTTTGAGGCTCCTTGAAGTCGCATATTCGAATACGCTTTTCGCCCATGCGCATGCGGTAAATAAGCTGACCCGGGTTGCCTGGCTGAAGGTTCCTGCGCTTAAGGTCAAAAAGCACAAGTTCAGGCGTAAGCTTTGAGCCAGGCTGCGCCTTGTACAAAAGCTCGAGAAAAACGCCGTCTTCCTCATGCTTAAGCTCATACCAGGCGCGCTGTGAAGGCATATTTTCGTTAGATTCTGTTTCAGGGGCTTTGTTATCTTCTATATTGGTCAACGCTCTGCCTCCAAGTACTTAACTGTTCATAAGCGCCTCAAGTCCGGTTTTGAGTTTAACTATGACTTTGGAATGAATCTGTGACGCACGGGATTCGGATACTCCAAGTACATCCGCAATTTCTTTAAGCGTAAGCTCTTCATAGTAATAAAGTGTTACAATATGCCGCTCCCTTTCGGGAAGGTCGTCAATCATATTTGCGAGCAGCTGCTTGAGTTCTTTGTTTTCGTAGCTTTCCTCAGGCGTTTCTCCAGTATCGCGCACTGCCTGTATGCCTGAGCCTTCACCCATGAGGAGTTCTTCAAAATGCATGACATTGAACATATGCATCTTGCTCATGATTTTTTGCATATCTGCATCATCCATGCCAAGATGCTCCGCAACTTCGCTATCAGCAGGTTCCCTGCTCAGTTTGTTTTCAAGCTCGGAAAACGCGCTGTTTATTGCCTGAATTTTTCGCCTTAAGCTAGTAGGCGCCCAGTCCTGCTTGCGCATGTGGTCGAGGATTTCACCGCGGATACGCACAGTCGCATATTTTTCAAAAAGAACCCCGCGGCTGTAGTCAAACTTGTTAATTGCATCTATAAGCCCGAGAATGCCGCAGCTTAATAAGTCGTCAAAATTGCTGTACCCCTCAAATGTAGGCATCAGCCTGTAAACGATGCGCTTAACAAGGCTAAGATAATGGAGAACTATCTCATCTTTTGTATCCTGGGTGGCAGAGCGCGCATATTTTTCCCAAAGCGCTTTTGCAGTTAAGTTTTCTGTATCCGGCATAACATTCCCTCTGGCAAATTGTTATTTACAATGCGGGAGCCCGGAGAAGCCGGCGCTAAAACAGCGCACATGTTGCTATTATCTTAACATATAGGTGCAATAGCTGCAATTATTGCTGTATATAGTTGTTATTTGCTGAGTTTTCGCTGCAGAATCTGCTGCTTCATAATAAATCTTGAAAGCCGCGCCTGCTCGCGCGTAGAAATGTTCAAAAACCTTGCGCCTGTTGTATAGAGCGTATCTTCATTTATGCGCTCACATCTTATGACCTGAACATCAAAAACAGCGTCATAGCCTTCTTCTAATTTTAGCTTGATTGTAAACTTGTCAAGCGGCTCGAATTTTATGCTTGAAACAAGGCAAAGCCCGTTTTCCGAAATGTTTATTGTTTTTGCATTTAGCGGCTTTGCCCCCTTTTGCAAATAAAGCTTAGCATCAAGCACAATATGCAGCCTGTAAGAATAACGTCTTTGAATTCTTTCTGCCTCAGAAACAGCCCTAAAGCGGCAAAGCGCTACTCCGTTTTCCCTGTAGCGCGCCTCAAGCACAGCATCAAGGCGGAAAATGCCATTGTCGCGGATTAAAAATATCCTCACATACTCGTCATCTCCTACGCTAAGGAGCGCAAGCCTGTGCGTTGGCTGAAGAATAACGAAGCGCTCTCCGTCAAGAATATCCTGAATAGTAGTCTTTGCGGAAATTCTGCCTATTCGGATTTCAACTGCCTCGCCTAAGCAGGCAAGTTCGCTAAAACGCATTTTGCTCACTGCCCTCCAAAGAGTCGTTTCAAAAAGCCCATAAGCCCGGTCTCGTCAATAGTTTTAATATCCATATATGTATCTGCAAGAAGCTCAAGATTACGCGCAGCCTTTGAGGCAGGGAAGCTTACAAGCAGCGGCACCTGGAGCTTAACAGCCCGAACCATGTGCTCATCGTTAAGTATGTAGCCGAGGTGTTTTATTGCAATGCCTGAGTATTTTTCAGCAATGCTTATAAAGCCTTCCGCAGCAGACTGCGCCTCACGCTCAGTATCCGCCTTGTTGATAATCAATTTAATATTTGGGTTGATTTTGCGCTGCGACATAATTTTTACAAGCGCGTACGCATCCATAAAAGAAGTCGGCTCAGGCATTGTAACAAGCAGCGTGTCATTGCTTGCGCTAATAAGGCGCAGAATAATTTCGGAAATGCCTGCGCCTGTATCAAAAATAATCGTGTCAGCAACATCCTCAAGGCACAAAAGCTGGGTTATTATGCGGCCTACGGCAGTTTCATCAAGATTTACAAGCTCTTCCATTCCAGAGCCGCCCGATATATATTTTACACCGCAAATGCCTGTTCCAATAATATCGTGAATATCCCTGCTGCCCTCAATAACGCTAAGAAGGTCATATTCTGTCTTTGTGCCGAGCATTACGTCAATGTTTGCAAGCCCTAAATCCATATCAACAACAAGCGTGCGTTTTCCGCGTTTATTAAGGGCAATGGAAAGGTTAAGCGCAACGCTCGACTTTCCGACGCCGCCCTTTGCGCCTGTTACTGTAATTACATTCATATTCGGCGCTGACTGCGCTTTAATTAGCTCGCGCAGCGCCTGCGCTTGGTCGCTCATTTTCGTTCAAACTCCAGCAGGTTTTTTGCTATGGCTTTGGGGTTGGGTGTTGCAATATCATAAGGGACATTCTGCCCGTTTGTTACAAACGCGATTGGCTTTTGTGAAAGTGCGGAGATATTGAGCACATTTCCCCATGCCTCGACTTCATCAAGCTTTGTTATTATAAGCTTGTACTCCTTTAAAAATGAATATTGCTCTATAAGCTGCCTGCACGCGCCAAAGCTCATTGCAGCGCTTACAGCAAGGAACACCTCGTCTATGCCAAGCTTTAAATAATCCTGAACTTCCTTGCGGTATTTTTTATCAGCAGGGTTTTTGCCTGCTGTATCTATAAGAACAACATCTCTATCCTGCATGCTTAAAAGCGCTTCTTCCATTTCGTCAGGCGTATATATAGTGCGAATAGGGAGCCCCATAATTTCTGCATAAGTATTTAGCTGCTCTTTTGCAGCTACGCGGTATGTATCCGCGTTTATAAACCCTACCTTAAGCCCCTGCTCAAGCGTATACAGCCCCGCAAGCTTAACGATTGTAGTCGTTTTGCCTACGCCTGTAGGCCCTAAAAGCATAAGAATGTTCATTCTGTATTTTTTAAGCTTTACATGCGCAGGCTCTTTAAGTAAATCAATAATGAGATTTTCCGCGACTTTTTTCGGGTCGTCCGTGAATCTTTCTGTAATTTCTTTAATTTGGGTCAGGAGTTTTTTCGCGTGGGCAGGGTTGACTTCGCGCTCAGTCAGGGTGTTTTCAAGCTCAAGCAGAGCTTCCGGAAGCGGCTCATTAGAAGGGGTTGGCTCTGAGTTTAGCTTAAATGTGTGCATTGCCTCTTTAACTGAAGCAAGCTGGTCATAAAGCCTGCTATTGTCCTCTATTGGTTCTTCCTTAGGTTCGGGCTTTGCAGGCTGCTCTTGCGGCTTTTGCGCCATTCGCTCAGGGATTATGCTTTTTGCAGGGTTAGGCTCATAAGCTACGGTAACCTCAACGAGCTTTCTGCCGAAAAGCCCTGCGAGCCCTTTAGAGCGAATTTGCCTGCTGCTTAAAATAACTGCGTCCGGCCCAAGCTCTTTTCTTATGCGCTCTATTGCTTCGGGCATTTCTTTTGCAATATAATTTTTCACAAACATTATATGCTCACCACCCCGTCCGAAAATATTTCAACATCCCGCTCCAGCTCATTATAAGAGAGTACGACAATATCAGGGTTTAGCTGCTCTGTGAGCTGTTTAAAGTATCTGCGCACATTTGGAGATGTGAGCATAATCGGCGTGCCTCCTGTATTTACCGAGTTTTCGACTGCTTTTTTAGTATTCTGCAGGATTGACTGAATCTGCGCAGGTTCAAGCACAGCGTAAGAGCCCCTTTCGCTTTGGCGGATGTTTCCGCTTATAAGCTCCTCTATTGCAGGGTCAAGCGTAATAACGCGCGCTTTTCCATCCGGAATAAAGCGTTTAGTGATTGCGCGCTTTAGGTTTGCGCGCACATACTCTGTTAAAAGCTCAAGGTCGCGCGTGAGCGTGCCGTAATCGCCGAGGATTTCGAGGATTGAACCTATGTCGCGAATTGAGACGCCCTCGCGCAAGAGGTTGGCAAGCACCTTTTGCAGCTCTCCAATTGAAAACAGCTTTGGAATAACTTCTTCAACAAGCGCAGGCTGCTGCGCCTTTAGATTTTCTATGAGCACCTGCACCTGCTGCCGCCCCATAAGCTCATGGCTGTGGTGTTTAATAATCTCCATAAGGTGGGTCGCAATAACTGATGGCGCATCTATTGTTGTAAAGCCGCGAAGCTCCGCGCGCTCTCTGTCGTTTTCAGTTACCCAGACTGCAGGCAGACCGAAAGATCGGAAGAGCACAC
>ERZ795049.3575-NODE-3575-length-16329-cov-6.219676_pt1 | contig 16329 bp, 13 predicted proteins | sample MGYA00375133_ERZ795049 | MGnify/ENA primary metagenome ERZ795049 (study PRJEB30178, sample SAMN05720147) | activated sludge metagenome | isolation source: anaerobic digester from wastewater treatment plant | place: Japan | collected 2015-04-20 ...
TGGGTAAAAACAATACTTTTTGCAGTTGTGCTTGCAGTGATTTTCAGGACATACATATTCAGAACGGCTTATGCAATGAGTGTGTCAATGGAGCCTACGCTGCATGAAGGACAGGTACTCATCGTGTCTAAGGTAAATTATCTGGTTGGTGAGCCCAAAAGGGGAGACATCGTGGTAATTGACAGCAGGCAGGATAAACTTGAGCACTTGAACCTTATTAAGAGGGTGGTGGGTCTGCCGGGGGAGACTATAGAGATAAAAGATAACAGGGTGTATATAGACGGGAAGGCACTGGAGCCTGATTTTACAGAATCACCTACACCTGATTTCGGATTTGAAAAAACGACCATACCAGAAGGAAAATATATGGTAATGGGCGACAACAGGGGAAACAGCAGGGACAGCAGGTTCAAATCCGTCGGGTTTATTGAGGAGCAATACCTGGAAGGCAAGGCTGTATTCAGATTATGGCCTCTGAATAAAATAGGAGCACTTAAGTAGGCTATATCCCCGGCAATAATGCCGGGGTTTTTTATTGTATAAGAAAGTATAACTTTCCTATACAATAAAAACCTTTATTTAACTGCCCGTGCCAGAATTTCCTTCGGAAAAGGCACATGGGCTTCAAATGCGGCTAAGGCCGCCTTTGTTTTTTTCAATCAGGATAGCATTATGTTAACTATATTAGATTGTATTCTGCCAAATTATCCGATAAAATATAGATAATGTAAATGATCCCGTGTCATTCCGAACACAGCGAGGAATCTTAACTTCGAAGCTCAGCCAGAATCCTCGCATCTCGTATCTATATTTTTACAGGAGGCATATCATGAGAATACTGCACACATCAGACTGGCATCTTGGGAAGACCCTTGACAGTATCAGCCGGATAGAAGAGCAAAGGCAATTCATAGATGAACTGTGCGGAATCGCAGAGAATGAGTCCGTAGACCTGGTGCTTGTTGCCGGTGATATTTTTGATACATATAACCCTTCTTCCGCAGCGGAAGGGCTGTTTTACGATGCAATGGACAGGCTGAATTCCGGAGGCAGGCGGACTGTCGTAGTGGTTGCCGGCAACCATGACAGCCCTGACAGGCTATGTGCAGCCAGCCCCCTTGCATTCAAAAATGGAATAGTTCTGCTCGGATACCCCGGGAGCGATGCAGCGATATACGGGGGCAGCTCCATATTGCAGGCAGGACCCGGTTGGCTTGAAATAAGGCCCGGAAGCTCAGAACACAGCGCTGTGATAATAGCATTGCCCTATCCCTCCGAATCCCGGCTGGAACAGCTTATATCGGATGACCCTCGTGAAGACAGGCTTCAGCAGGCTTATTCCGACAAAATTGCGGAATTATTGCATGGTCTGAGCAACAATTTCAGGGATGATACTGTGAACCTTATAGTTGGCCATCTCTATCTCAGGGACGGAAAGACATCGGACTCGGAAAGGCAGCTTGGGGGCGCTTTGGTTGTAGACCCCGGGCAGCTTCCCGATGCGCATTTTATTGCCCTGGGACATCTTCACAGACCTCAGAGGATAAAGAGCGCACCGTCGCCTGCGTATTACTCCGGGTCACCTATTGCTTACAGCTTTTCAGAGACCGATTACAGCAAGGTGGTGTATATAGTGGATGCCTTCCCCGGCAAAGAATCGGAGGTCAGGGAAGTATATCTTAATTCGGGGAAACCCCTGAAGCAGTGGCGGGCAAAAAACGGAATCGAGGAAGCATTAAGGTGGTGCGAAGAAGGGAGAGACAGGAATGCATGGATAGACCTGGAGGTTTATACCGATAGGGCACTGACAATGGAGGAACAGAAGAAGCTCAGGGAGCTGAATCCCGGAATCATTAACATCAGGCCGGTAATTGCCGACGAGAAGGAGAGCACAATAAGCTTTGAAAGCCGTGAAGGGAAGAATATAGAAGAGCTTTTCAGGGATTATTACAGATATAAAACAGGTATGGAGGCAGCGGAAGAATTGCTCGCAACCTTCCTTGAAACAGTAAATGGCGATATGGAAAAAGAATCCGATGAAACAATGCTTGGGGGTGAGGATATTGAGACCCAGGTATCTTGAAATAGAAGGGCTTCAGAGCTTTAAAGAACTTCAGTCTATAGATTTTGACAGGCTTGGGGAAACAGGCCTGTTTGGTATATTCGGGGCTACCGGAAGCGGCAAGTCAACCATACTTGACGCATTGACCCTGGCATTGTACGGAAATGTGCAAAGGGCAAGCAGAGGCACCCAAGGGATAATAAACATGTCCCTGTCAGAAATGAGGGTTTCTTTTATTTTTGATCTGGTCAAGGGAGAGGAAAGAAAGACTTATAGGGTGGAAAGAGTATACGAGAAAAAGGAGAACTCGGAAAACTACATAGAATCAAAAGTCACCAGGCTGATTGAATTAAGCGCCGCAGGGGATGTGGTTATTGCGGACAGGCAGAAGGAGGTCAATGCTGCGGTAATAGACCTGATTGGGCTGCAATTCAGTGATTTTACCCGCTCCGTAGTACTTCCGCAAAACAAGTTCCAGGAATTTCTTTTAGCTCCCAAAGGGGAGAAAACAAAGATGCTTGAAAGGATTTTTTACCTTGAGGAATACGGCAGGGAGCTGATGGGTAAGGTGAATATGAGACTGAAACGCCTGGATAATAAGATTTCAGGTGTTGAAGGAGCTTTATCCGTATTGGGGGATATTTCGAATACTTCATTAAAGGATTCGGAAGAGACTCTGGCAGCGACAGCCGGACATAAGAAAAAAGTTGACGATGAATTAAAAGCTTCAGAGAGGGAATATAACAGCGCAAAAAATGTCTGGGAGCTTTCCGCAGAGCTGCAGGAGACGGCGGAACGCCTGGAAGAGCTTAACGGACATGCAGCCGAAATGGACGCCGTAAGGAAAAGCTGCAAAAATGCCGCAGCGGCCCGGGATCTTTCCGAGAGGATAAATGATATAAAAGCGACGGATCTGAAATTGAAAAGGACATCGGAAGAATTAAAGGCATTGGAAGCCGGTATTGAAGAATTGGAAAGGCAGCTGAAAGACGGCGAAGGCGAGCTTGAGAAGTCAAGCAGGTTAAGGCAGGGAAGAATTCCAATCCTGATCGAATATAAAACCAAGCTTGAGAAGGCTTTACAGACCAGGGAAGAATTGAGAAAAATAGAGGAGATCCTCCAAAAGCTGAGAAATGAACACATAGCACTTAGGGGAAAAATAGACCATCAGGATGAATCTATAGCGAAACAAAGGTCCGCACTTGAAGGGGTTTTGACAAAATCAGCGGAGCAGAAAGCCCGCACAGAAGCCCTTAAAGTTCAACCTGATTACAGGGACAAGATACAGAAGGGTGCCATTCTGGAAGAAGAACTGGAGCAGCTGAAGAAGATGAAGATCCGACAAAAATCCAGGCTGAATGATTTTTCAATTATTGTTGACCGGCAGAAGCAAGAGCTTAAAGCATTAGAGGAATCGGGCTTCGGATTGTACAATGATATGAAAGCGGCGGGGGAATCATATAAACGGCACAAGGAAATGAAAAGGTGGGACAGAAACGACATAACGAAAGCGGAGGAGAGGTATTACGGTATTAAGTCCGCTGCCGATGCATTAAGGCTGATACATGGAAATATTGAGGAGACGGAGGTAAAAATATCCGACTGCGAAGGGCAGATTGGGATATTGGTACAGAGGCTTGAGGGGCTTGGTGAGGAAAGGGAGAAAGCTCTGAGAGAATTGAAAAGCACAAGACTTCTACTTGAGGAAAAGAAGCAGGAACAGGAGCGAAATTCTGCATTTTTATTGGCGCAGGGCCTGAGGGATAACGAGCCATGCCCTGTCTGCGGGGCCAAGGTTCATCCGAATCCTGCGGTTCCTTCGGAGGGTATGGATATAGTGTCAGAAGCAGAATCAATAAAGGAGCTTGCAGCCCTGACCGACAGACTTGAATCGGAATACAGGGCCCTGGAAAGTGAAATTATTAAACTTACAGAACAGCATAACAGTCTAAAAAGCCGGAAAGAGGCATTAACAGCGGATAAAGAAAATAAACAGAAGGAACAGACAGAACTATACAGCAAACTCCCTGAGGATTATCGCGGATTATCGCTTTCCTTATTTGAAGACGCCCTGAACAGGTTGTCGGGAGAAAAGAAGGAAAAGTTAGAAGCTGTTGAAGACTGGGAAAAAAGGCTGGCAGAACTGGACACGGCATTGAAGAAGTCAACGGAGGAATACAGCCGTTTTCAGGTAGAAAGCAGCGGAAAACGCTCGCAGCTTGAAGCGAATAAAAAGCATTTGGAAGAACTGGATAAGACTTATGCTGAAGCAGAGGAAGCCTGCAGTGACAAGGAGGATTCATATAATGAACTTATAGAGGTTATGGGGATAAGCAGCATAAGGGATGCACTTCAAAGGATACAAAACAATGACCGTGAAGCGGAAGGTCTTTATAGGGAAATGCAGGACATGGAAAACAGAATTGGAGAGATGAGGAAGGAAATAGAGAAGGCAGAGGAAGAAAAAAAGCTCGATACGGAAAAGCTTTCGGAAAATACTGCCGAGGGCAGAGGCTTCAAATATCAGAAAGAGGAGAAGGAAAAGGAGATCCGGCTGCTTATAGGGGATAAAGATATAAGCACTGAAATATCAGGAACAGAAGAAGAAATGGCTTCTTTGGCGGAAAGGGAACAAAAAGCGCAGGAATACGTCAATACAGTCAGAGAAAAATATGAAAAAGCCATTAAAGATAAAAAGGTACATGAAAGACAAAAGGAAATATATGAGGAAAAACTGGGGGTTGATACTGAGAGACTGAACAGGGAGCTTGCGGATAAGGGTTTTGCTACTGTGGAGGCGGCGGAGGAAGCTATTATTCCCAGGGATAAAACAGTATCGATGGAAATGGCTGTCAAGGAATACGAAGAAGCCGTAAGCAGCATAAAGGCGCATAAAGGTGTAATAGAGAAAAAGCTGGCGGGCAGGAGCATAACGGATGAGCTGTGGCAGGAAATCAGCAGAAGATATGAGGCCCTTGTACTTGAAAAGGAAAACAGCATTGCAGCTTACGAAAGTGCAAAAAACAGATATGAAACAATCAAATCCAATTATGAGAACTGGCTTTCCCTGACAAAGGAACTGCAGGAGCATTCAAGGAAAAAGGAGCATCTTGAACTGATAAAGAACCTTCTTAAAGGGAATAGCTTCATTGAGTACATATCGGAGGAACGTCTCAGATACATTGCGAAGGAAGCATCCGAGACATTAGGTACTCTGACCAGGCATAGATACGGCCTGGAATTGGATACCGAGGATGGTTTTGTCATCAGGGATGATGCCAATGGGGGGATGCGCAGACTGGTTACAACCCTTTCGGGAGGGGAAACATTTTTGACATCCTTAGCCCTTGCCCTTGCTTTATCCTCACAGATACAGCTTAAAGGGCAAAGCCCCCTTGAGTTCTTTTTCCTTGATGAGGGCTTCGGTACATTGGATACCGACCTCCTGGATACGGTTATGGATGCATTGGAAAGATTGAGCACCGGAGAAAGGGTCATAGGGCTGATAAGCCATGTGCCTGAAATGAAGAGCAGAGTTACGAGACGGCTTGTGGTGGAGGCACCGGTAATCAACGGCGCAGGCAGCAGGGTATATATGGAGAAGGCTTAAAAAGGAATGTCGGAAAAAGGATATTTCCCGGGAAATATATTCATTGAATTTTCGCGTTATATATAAAGAGGAAAATATTAAGAACAAATTAATATAAAGGGGGTAAGACAGTGAATCAGGAAAACAAAAAATATGTCGCGGTTGTCATGACAGCTGTTATACTGGCAGCAGGCCTTATTGCGTCAACATTTATAGCTGTCACTGGGATAGTGGAGATAAAAGGCAATAGGTCCATAACAGTTGTGGGGTCGGCAAAACAACAGATAAGATCTGATCTTATTGAATGGGAGGGAAGCTTCTCCTGCCAGTCTCAATTTTTGCCCGAAGCCTATGCCAGGCTAAAAACGGATTCGGAGAAGATAAAGAAATACTTGCAAGAGAAAGGTCTTGGTGAAAGTGACATAATATTCACTTCCATAGACATAAATCAGATACACGAAATAAACAGCTACGGACAGTACACCGAAAATATCACGGGTTACAGACTATACCAGCGTGTGAAAATAAGCTCCGGGGATGTTGACAGGATAAGCAAGATAGCAAGGGAAGCTACGGAGCTAATTAACGAAAATGTGGAGTTTCAGTCTTTTCAGCCGCGTTATTACTATACCAAAATTGCGGATCTGAAGGTAAGTATGCTTGGGGAGGCCACCAAGGATGCAAAAAACAGGGCTGAGCAGATATCCAAAAATACCGGCAGCAGTATAGGCGCTCTGAAATCAGCAAAGATGGGTGTGTTCCAGATTACCCCCCTGTACTCGACAGAAGTGGCGGATTACGGTATAAACGATACGTCCTCATTGGACAAGGAGATTACTGCAGTGGTAACCTGCACTTTTGAAATGAAATAGGTTTTAATATTAATTTATTTTTGAGGGGGGTAATTTAATGTCTGAAGAATTGAATGACAGGAAAAACGGTTTTCTCGAACTGGTAAAAAGGATCAGATATCATAATGATGCCATAGCGGTGCTTCATTGGGATCTAGGGACAGGAGCTCCAAGAAAAGGCGTCCCCCAGAGGGCGGAAGTAATAGGGATGCTTTCTGCAGAAGCCTTTAAGCTCTCGACTTCCGATGAGATGGGAAATTATCTGTCGTACTTTAATGAGCCGGATAACAGCAGCAGACTGGATCCCATAATGAAAGCAGCGGTGAGGGAATGCAGGAAGGAATACGACAAGTACAAAAAGATACCGGAGGAAATGTATAAGGGATATGTGATATTGACCTCTGAAGCAGAATCCGTATGGGAGGATGCAAAAAAGAATAATGACTTTGAGCTTTTCAAGCCCTATCTTGAAAAGATAGTTGACTATAATGTGCAGTTCATAGAGCTTTGGGGATATAAGGAGAATAAATACAATACACTGCTTGATTTGTACGAACCGGGAATGACGGTTGAAAAGCTGGATGCGATTTTCACTGAACTGCGTAGCAGGATAGTTCCCCTGGCGGCAAAAATAAAGGAAGCGGCTTACCAGCCTGAAGATCAATTTTTGAAGCAGTATTTCGACAGGTTAAAGCAGGAGGAATTCAACCTGTATATTCTGGGCAGGATGGGCTATGACTTTGATGCGGGCAGGCTGGATGAGAGCGAGCACCCCTTTACTACGGGCATAAACCCGGGAGACGTGAGAATAACCACCCATTACTATCCCAATAACTTCATAAGCTCTGTCATGAGCTCACTTCATGAAGGAGGTCATGCTCTTTATGAACAGAATATTTGTGCCGACTTGAACGGTACTCTCCTTTGTGAAGGGGCCTCCATGGGATTGCATGAGTCACAGTCAAGATTCTGGGAAAATATCATAGGCAGGAGCCGCAGTTTCTGGCAGAAATACTACAGCGAGCTGCAGAAGGTTTTTCCGGAGCAGTTAAAGGACGTATCCCAGGATGATTTCTACAAGGCCATAAACAAGGTAAAGCCTTCACTTATCAGAATAGAGGCTGATGAAGTCACATATAACCTTCATATCATGATAAGGTATGAAATAGAGAAGGCTCTTATTAACGGAGAGATCAAGGTGGCGGACCTTCCGGAGGCGTGGAAGGAGAAGATGAAGGAATATCTCGGCATAGTGCCTCCGGATGATTCAAAGGGAGTGCTTCAGGATGTCCACTGGGCCGGCGGAAGCTTTGGCTATTTTCCATCCTATACCTTGGGGAATATATATTCGGCACAGTTGTATAATACTGCAAGAAAAGAGATAAAGGATTTTGACTCTCTTGTTTTGAATGGGGAGCTTTTTAAGATAAAAGAGTGGTTGGCAGAAAAGATACATAAGCACGGCAAGCTTTTGAAGCCGTCAGAAATTCTTATGCAGGTCACAGGCGAAGAAATTAACCCCGAGTACATGATTGATTATCTGGAGAACAAATATAAGGAAATATATAAGCTTTGATTATGTCAAGAATTTATGCCGTATGAGTTGATATACATTGATTTTCTGCATCTTCTGCGGTAAGAGGCTTGCTCATGAAATACCTTGAAGCTCATCGCAGTCCATGCTTTGCAGCAGCACAAGCTGTTCCATGGTTTCGACCCCTTCAGCTATTACCTTTAGGTTTAGAGCATGGGCTATATCAATAAATGATTTGACAATTATAATATTACTTTTATCCTTAAATATATCACCTATTAGAGTCTTATCAATTTTCAAATAGTAGGCGGGTAATTGCTTTAAATAGTTGATTGAAAAAGAGTTGGAGCCAAAATTACCTATTATTATTTTTACGCCCATGTTTGCCAGTATGCCAAGAGTCTTCAGGTTTAGATTCTGGTTTTTTAATGGGACTGTTTCTTTTATTTCGATATCAATATAGGATGCATCAATATACGTTTCTGCCAATATGTTTTTAAAAAGTTCGGGAAAGTTTTCTTGTTTGAATTGCCAGTCTGATAAATTTATTGCAATGCGAAGATTGCAATATCCATGACTTTGCCAATGCTTAAGCTGCTTACAGGAATTGCTCAGCACCCATTTGTCAAGATATTTTATCAGACCTGTACCCTCGGCTAATGGCAGGAATTCAGAAGGATAAATCAGCCCATATTTTGGGTGCTGCAATCTTAGCAGAGCTTTCATGCCTACAAGTTCATTTGTCTTCCCATTGATTCTGGGTTGATATTGAAGAAAAAACTCATTATTGTCTATAGCGCTGTAGAGTCCTTTTAATATTGAATATTTCCCAAGTGAATTTTGTTTCATGACATTCAGATTTGCTTCAAAACTGCTTTTATCCACTTTAGTTTCACCGTCTCTTTGTACAGTATTTTTTGTTGCTTATAAATCTGTTTATTACTAAATATTTTGTTATAATAATATTCTAATGTGGTTTTCTGTACTATATATTTCGATATCGCTTTGCATAAATATGGGGCAGTTTTAAAAAAATTAATATTTAGTTTTAATTGATAATAATTATGATAAAATTTTATGCTAATGTCAATCAATTTTAATTTTTTTATTGACATTTAGGGCTATGATGTATTATATTATATGAAAATATACTTTTTCACTAATAACGGAGCTGATTATATGAATACCAATAATTACATCATTAACAGAATACATCATCATAGGCAGAGCGCTTAGGCCTTATAGGAAGTTTTCCATAGGCATAAGTGCTATTTGCGCTTGTGCCTATGGGATGCTATATATAAAAACCCCGTAGGTAAATATTATACCTGCGGGGTTTTTATGTTGTAAGGGCGGGCAGTGTTTGTCTGCACAAAAAATCAAGGTTGAAATCATGGAGGGGATAAACTGTGCAAAGCTTTGGGGTTCCTCAGGGCATGAGGGATATTCTTATTGATGAAAGCAGCAGGAGGACTATATTACAGCAAAAGCTGCTCAACTATATACAGTCCTGCGGCTTCAGCCGTATAGAAACACCGCTGTTTGAGTACTATGAGCTGTTTTCCGGGGGCATATCAACAGTAGATGATGAAAGTATCATAAAGACAATAGACAGAGATGGAAGAGTAGCGGTGCTAAGGCCTGACATGACAATACCGGCAGCCAGGGTTGTTGCTACCAAGCTAAAAGAACAGCAAAAGCCGCTGAAACTATTTTACATGGGAAATGTATACAGGGCGGACAGGAAGGATCCTGAGGCAAGAAGGGAATTTTGCCAGGTTGGGGCGGAGATATACGGGTGTTCCGGAAAGTGGCTGGATTTGGAGATTATCGGCATGGCAAAGGGAAGCTTCAGGGAGGCCGGGATTTCAAATTACAAGATAGATATAGGACACGTCGGTATAACAAAGGGTATTTTTGAAGAGATAACTCTGCCGGAAGAAAAGAAAGAGTACATTATTAATCTGGTAAGCAGGAAGAATCTGGTAGAACTTGAAATGGAAGTATCCGCCCTTCCAATTGAAAGCAGATATAAAGAAATAATATGTAAACTGCCGCGATTTTTTGGAAAACCCGAAGACGTTTTCAGAAATATTAATGAAATAATAACCAATGAAACTGTAGAAAAATCAGTTGGCTATCTGCGCGATGTATATGAGAAATGCACGGATATGGGGTTAAGCTCAAACCTCATTGTAGATGCAGGAATGACGGGAAACATGAAATATTACACCGGATTGATATTCAAGGCATATGCCCAGGGCATCGGCAATGCGGTGATTTCCGGAGGCAGATATGACAATCTGCTTGAGATTCCAGGCACAAATTCAACTGCAGCCGGGTTTGCAATATATGTAGACAGTATGCTTGAAGCTGCTGAAGAGAACATTATGCAGCAGGAGAACAAGCTATTGGTCATATTCGGCGACACCAGATTCAATGAGGCTCTTGACTATTCCGAAAGACTCAGAAGGGACGGGGCAATAGTAAACCTTATTAATACCGACGATATTCTTGATCTTGAGCAATACTGCAGGCAATACGGCTACGGTAAAGTAAAAATTTTTGCGGAAAGGGATGATAAAAATGTTGAAGATAGCTATAGCGAAAGGCAGAGTGGCTGAAAAGGTAAGCGAACTTTTACTTGATACGGTTGATTATAGAAACATAATTGACTTAAGCTCAAGAAAGCTGATTTTTACCAATAAGGACAAGGAAGTTGTATTCTTTCTGGCAAAGCCTTCTGATGTTCCCGTATATGTGGGAAGCGGAGCAGCTGATGTAGGAATAGTGGGGAAAGACATACTTATGGAAGTCCGAAGCCAGACATATGAAATATTGGACTTGAAAATTTGCAGGTGCAGAATGGTCCTGGCAGGCCCCTCGGAAAAGGAGCAGGCGAGGCCTATTGTCAGGAAGATAGCTACTAAATATCCCAGAATATCGACTGAATACTTCAACAGCAAATCTGAGTCTGTAGAAATAATAAAGTTGGATGGTTCGATAGAACTAGCCCCCCTTATGGGATTATCAGATGCCATAGTTGATATAGTCGAAAGCGGAAAGACCTTGAAGGAAAACGGGCTGATAGTATATGAAAACATTTGCGATATTACTGCCAGAATGATAGTGAATAGGGTTAGCTATAAAATGAAAAATAAAAGCATAAACACCTTTGCATCAGCAATAAGTACTTCTTTTGGAGGGGGCGGAACAAATGCTCAAAGTATTGTCATGGGGTGATAAAAGCAGCATAATAAGCTTTTTGGATCGGAAGAAATACAGCTTTATACCGGACGAAGTGACAGTGGCAGTGAAAAAGATAGTTCAAAAGGTTAAAGCCGAAGGGGACAGGGCAGTCCTTGAGTATTGCAGGAGTTTTGATAACGTAAAGGATATGAAGGATTTCTGTGTCAGTGCCGATGCTTTGGAGTCTGCAGCTAAGAAAGCGGACAATTGCTTTATTGAGGCTATCGGTAAGAGTATAAACAATGTTAAAAGGTTTCATAATCATATGGTTGACAGGGACTTTGACATGTTGACGGACAATGGCAGTATATTAGGCAGCAGAGTTACTCCAATAGATAAGGCTGCAATATATGTACCCGGAGGCAAGGCAGCCTATCCCTCCACTTTGGTAATGTGTGCGGTACCTGCCATAATTGCAGGTGTCAGGGAAATAATCGTACTGACCCCTCCTACGGAAAACGGGAGCATCAGCCCATATTTAGCGGCAACGGCCAAGCTTCTGGGAATTGACAGGATCTTCAGGGCAGGCGGTGCCCAAGGGGTGGCTGCGGCTGCCTTTGGTACCGAAACCATACCTGGGGTTGATAAGATTGTAGGCCCCGGCAATGCATATGTGGCGGCTGCAAAAAGAGAAGTATACGGATATGTTGATATTGATATGATAGCAGGGCCCAGTGAAATTGCAGTAGTTGCAGACAGCAGCGCAAATGCATGCTGGGTTGCGGCCGACATACTTTCCCAGGCGGAACATGATGAAATGGCCGGGTGCTTTCTGATTTCCGACAGCAAAGCTTTTATAGCCAAGGTAAATATAGAAATAGAAAGGCAGTTTAAGCTCATGAAAAGGCAGAACATAATAAGCAGTGCACTTACGGGTAACTCCGCTGCTATCGTAGTAGACACAATAGACCAAAGCACGGAAATAATAAATAAAATAGCCCCCGAGCACTTGGAAATAATCACCGAAAACCCCTTCGGCGTATTGAAGGGTATAAGGAACGCAGGAGCGGTCTTTTTAGGAGGTTATTCCCCGGAACCTATTGGCGACTATATTGCAGGCCCGAATCATGTACTTCCCACCTATGGTACGGCAGCCTTCTTTTCACCCCTTTCAACAAGGGATTTCCAGAAAAGAACCAGTCTGATATATTGCAATGAACGGGATATGGCGGCCTATGGGCCGGCCGCAATAAGAATTGCCGAGGCAGAGGGCCTGGAAGCCCATGCAAATGCATTGAAGGTGAGGCTACGAAATGATAAATAGATATATTTCAGAAAGGGCATTAAGGCTTGAAAGCTATAAAGCGGAACCCAATGCACAGGGAATAGCCCTTGATAAGAACGAAATTCCCTGGGGTTTGAACGACAATGTGGAGGAAGCCCTTATAAAGAGGCTCAAAGCTTTGAGATTAAACCGCTATCCTGATAATGACTATGCAAATCTCAAAAAAGCGATCTCAAAGTATACTTCCGTTGATACAAGATCCATATGCATAGGCAATGGTTCCGATGAACTGATACATATGGCGCTTCAAGCCTTTACAGACCCGGGCGATATCATAGCGGTTCAAAACCCTACCTTCCCGATGTATAAGGTATATGGAACCATCTGCGGTGTCAGGGTATGGGAGTATAACCTGGATGGCAATTTTGAAATGAAGTCTGACGAATTTATCAATTGTATTCAAAGAGAAAAGCCCAGGATAGTATTTCTTTGTAATCCCAATAACCCAACAGGTATAAAGCTTGAATTACAGGAGATTGAGGAGATACTGAAAAGGATTGACGGTATTGTAATTGTTGATGAAGCATATTTTGAGTTTTCGGGACTGACTGCTGCGGGACTTCTTCCGGGCTATGAAAACCTGATAATACTCAGGACCTTTTCCAAAGCCTTAGGGTTGGCGGGTCTGAGGGTTGGATATATGCTTGCATCTCCGGCTGTAATAAGCTGTTTTGAAAGAGTCCGCCCCCCCTTCAATGTAAATACCTTTGCACAGGCTGCGGCAGCAGAGGTATTGGAAGACATGGGCAAAGTGACGGAAAGAGTTGAAATAATAAAAGGTGAGAGAAAAAGACTTACTGCGCTGCTTAAAGGGCTTAGAGGGCTTCAGTGCTTTGAATCCTGGAGTAATTTTATTCTTTTCAGATCCGGGAGTACCGGAAAAATATATGAGAGGCTTCAAGAAGCAGGGATTTATGTCAGAAACTTTTCCAACCCTGTGCTTAAGGATTGTCTGAGAGTCACAATCGGCAGTCCGTCAGAAAACGACAGTTTCTATGAAGCCGTAAAGGAGGTACTGTATGATGGAGCTTAACAAAGGAAGAAAAGCAGAATTATCCAGAAGGACAAATGAAACCGATGTATATGCAAGTATCGATCCGGACGGAAGCGGGACTTATGAAATAGATACGGGCATTCCTTTCCTTGATCATATGTTGGAACAGCTTGGAAGGCACAGCGGTTTTGACATTATCGTCAAAGCCAAGGGAGATATACAGGTAGATCATCATCACACCGTGGAGGATGTGGGAATAGTTCTGGGACAGGTATTGTATGAATGTGCCAAGGATAAGACGGGTATCGCCAGATATGGCAATGCCATGCTTCCAATGGATGACTCCTTTGCAATGGCAGCAGTGGATTTTTGCGGAAGAGCAAATCTTGTATATAACTGCGGCTTGCTGAAAGGCTATATAGGGGATTTCGGCACAGAAAACATAAAGGAGTTTTTTAAGGCCTTTACAAGCAACTCCTTTATTACGCTGCATATCAATCTGATGTACGGTGAAAATGCCCATCACAATGCCGAATGTATATTCAAGGCTGTTGCATTGGCTTTGAAGGAGGCTTTATATGCAGACAGGACCAAAGGGATAGCTTCTACAAAAGGTTGTTTATAGCGAGGCAGTATGGGCTTGAAATATTATAATTATGGGGAGATGTTGAAATGAGAATTTATCCTGCAGTTGATATTTATGACGGAAGATGTGTGAGACTTAAAGAAGGAAACATTGAGAAAATGGAAGTATATTACGAAAACCCTGTAGATGCGGCAAAAATGTGGGAACAGAAGGGTGCAGAAGCTCTGCACATAATAGATCTGAACGGCGCCTTCAGCGGAAAAATGGGGAATAATGCCGTAGTTGAGGAAATCATAAACGCTATAAACATACCGGTGCAGCTGGGAGGCGGACTGAGAAATGCGAAAGACATAAGGTCGGCTTTTAACACCGGCGCAGAAAGGGTAATTATAGGAACTGCGGCGGTACTGGATGAAGAGCTTTTGGAAACAGGCCTGAAAGATTACGTTGACAAGATTATAGTAAGTATTGATGCCAAAGATGGCTACGTAGCCATTAAGGGGTGGGTAAACATAAGTGAGTTTTCCGCTTATAATTTTGCAGGTAAAATAGTCGGGAAGGGTATTAGAAATATTGTATATACTGATATTTCCAGAGACGGCCTGCTGAAAGGGCCCAACTTTGACGGAATAGAAAAGATGTGCAATGTCGAGGGGGCCAGAATCATTGCATCAGGGGGAATCACAACCATTGATGATATTCTGGCCATTAGAGAAGCGGGTGCAGAGGGAATTATTATTGGAAAAGCCTTATATGCAGGAGTCCTTAAGCTTGAGGATGCCCTTAAAGCTGTGGAGGATTGATATGCAAGCAAAAAGGATTATACCCTGTCTTGATGTAAAAGACGGAAGAGTTGTTAAGGGGGTAGGCTTCAATAACCTCAGGGACGCAGGGGATCCTGCGGAGGCAGCCGGGATATATGAAGAGGCCGGAGCTGATGAGATCGTGTTCCTTGATATCTGTGCATCTGTGGAGAACAGAAGAACTATGTTTGATTTGGTAAAAGAGACGGCAAAGGCTGTATCTATACCTCTCATAGCGGGGGGAGGCGCAGCCTGCTTGGAAGATATAGACGCATTGCTTAGGGCAGGAGCAGATAAGGTGTCAGTGAACAGTGCGGCAGTGAAGAACCCGAAGCTGATTTGCGAAGCGGCTGAATTATACGGAAGTCAGCACATTGTTGTCGCAGTAGATGCAAGGCTTAAGAAGGGAACAGACTGTTGGGAGGTATATATTAACGGAGGGAGAACCAACATGGGCATAGATGTACTGAAATGGTGTAAAACGGCTGCTGAATTGGGAGCCGGGGAGATACTTCTTACCGGAATTGATGCCGATGGCGGAAGGCGCGGCTATGATATTGCCCTGACAGCCAAGATTGCTGAAGCAGTGGATATACCTGTAATAGCTTCGGGAGGTGCAGGAAGCAAGGAGGATTTCTATGAAGTGCTGACCAAGGGTAAAGCCGATGCGGCACTTGCAGCCTCGCTGTTCCATTATGGCGAATTGAGCATAAGGGATCTGAAAGCTTACCTGTCGTCAATGGGGGTAAATGTAAATATATAAATGGGAGAAGTAGGTATGCTGATGAATAACATAAAATTTGATGAAAAAGGCTTGGTGCCCGCTATAGTACAGGAATATGAAACCGGGGAAGTGCTTATGATGGCCTATATGAGCAGGGAAAGCCTTGGGAAGACATTGGAAACCGGGAGATCATGGTTTTATAGCAGAAGCAGGGGTGAACTCTGGGAAAAGGGAGCAACCTCAGGGAACACACAAGAGGTAAAAGAAATATCCTATGACTGTGATGGGGATTGTCTGCTTCTTAAGGTAAAACAGGAGGGGGTTTCATGCCACACCGGAAATAAAAGCTGTTTCTACAGAAAACTATGGGAGACAGAGGACAGTGCAAAACCTGCAAATATTGGAGAAATTGTTGAAAAACTTTATAATAAGGTAGGGGAAAGGAAAGAAAATCCGATACCCGGCTCATACACCTGCTATCTTCTTGAAAAGGGCATTGACAAGATATTGAAGAAGATAGGGGAAGAGAGTACGGAGGTAGTAATCGCCGCTAAGAATAAAAGCAAAGAGGAAGTTATTTATGAAATATCTGATTTGATATACCATTTGACAGTGTTGATGAATTATTTGGATGTCACCTATGAGGATATAG
>ERZ795049.3599-NODE-3599-length-16244-cov-5.204830_pt1 | contig 16244 bp, 5 predicted proteins | sample MGYA00375133_ERZ795049 | MGnify/ENA primary metagenome ERZ795049 (study PRJEB30178, sample SAMN05720147) | activated sludge metagenome | isolation source: anaerobic digester from wastewater treatment plant | place: Japan | collected 2015-04-20 ...
CTTGTTCATTCCATGTTTTAATAACACATTTCTCGGTTTTCCAATTCTTCAAGGGTATAGATTGATTAATGTATTCATCATTCTGAATTAACAGTGTTGGATCAATGTCTCTAATATATGGTTCCCAAGGACCTGAATAGTGATCCAGGGTATCAAACCAGTTATCATCCTTGTACTTAAAATTATCTGACAACATACCCATAAATTCGTGATATGCGATCCACTGGTACTTCTTTCCAATACGCTCAGCTTTATGCTCTGATCTACCAACCCCGCTATAACTATTAACATAAGCATCAAAGTGATTATGTATTGATGGATTATATCCTAACTCAATTACACGATTGAATATCCAACTTTGGGCGACAGATAAATCAAATGTTTCAAGCGGGTCGTTAATGCGATAGCCGTTCATTAGGCATGGCTGAAGAACCTGAGTGTATAGTTCATTCTGCTCAGCAGATAACGATGCAATAAAAGAGGATTTGAGAGACATAATCTCATTATCTATGTCAACTTCTGGCTTCTCCGAGCCAATTCTTTTCAACATTGTGAGTGATCTTATTGATATTAGAAACTCTAATTGATCCCATATTGCCTTTTGCTTTTTAGATAAGCCATTAACAAAGTCATCAAATAGCTGTTTTACAGATTTCGAGTTGTCGTTTATTCTTCTGCCTGTCCATGAACAACTACCGCTATTTGTCCCAATAACATACCGAGAGAAATCGCCATCGTCTATAACTGAATTCCAAATATCATTATATCCACGTTTTTCTCTTGTTAACTGAGTATAGTCATCAATATAATACTTTTCCCTGAGTTCATCTAAAGAAGGAATTTGTTTTGGCCAATCACTCTTGTATGGAGGATATATTAAGCATTGATCTATATTCTGGCATAGTCCTCTAGACAATGCTATTTCAATAATTCCTCTAGCATAGTCGCGAAGAAGTATATGTTTGGGTTGTTTTCTTTGCCTGAAGATCATTTTGTAGACATATATTGCGAGCTTTTCGAGATTAACATTGTCAATTGCATTATGAAGAACACAACTGTATGTGGCAGCATATAATCGCTCAATTACATAGATGTCGTCAATATGCTCAAAGTTCTTCAACAACTTAATTATCAATGATGGTCTGTATATAAAGAGAGATGCAAGGCCTTTTGTAGCTCGATCTCTAACAAAGCGGTTGGGGGTCGTTAGGAACCAAGACAATGTAATACCTATCAAAAATAGAGAGTTATCTGTAACAAATTTGGCTGCATTTTCAGTTCTTGCCCACTTCAATATCCTGTCTACAGAGCAATTCTCATTGTTCTGGTTATGTAGAAACACTGACCAAAAAGCATCACGTCTAGGCATACTAATACTGTTTAAGAAGTCGTTCAACCATAGAGCATTATATGGATGATTCTCTATTGGCGCAATCGTAAGAAGTGCATCGAAGAAAAACCCTCGCATTCTTTCATCGTGAAGTACATATTTATTAATGATTCTGTTTGTATTCTGTAGGTCTGAGCTAAAAGCTGAGCATTTTCTCCATACTAAGCTGTCAATGAATCCGATAATAGCATGAAGAGCCGTATGTCTATTACACATTAAATATGGGGCAACCTCTATAAATTCAATTCCCTTCAAGTGTTCTGGGCATTGGATTGATAATGCTTCTATTAGGCTTATGTACAATATTCTATAAATCGACTTACCAAGTTTCCTTCTTCTTGAGAAGAATCGTTTTGCATTAGTAATATCCTTATTCTTCTTTCCAAACTCATTTTCATATTTATCGAAGATATAACGCGTTATCAGGTGGTCACTAAACTTTTGAAATGGGAATCTAATATCAAAACTACTTTCATCATCAACTCTTGGATACCGAGTTATCAGTAACAATTTCTCCATATCAAGGATAATATCTGATGGAGTCACTTGAGGATGTGATGCAAGTATGATACTTTGTAAATCTGCCTCACTAATTCTATCAGAATTATTGGCACACATTGTCTTTGCCATAGGTTTTATAATTGAATTCCAAACATCAAGGTTATTCTTTTTAACTAATCCATATTTTCTGACTAATGGTCGTGATACCTTATCAATGAATGTTTCGAATATATATGTAGATCCCTCATGACCCCGAAAGATATCCTGTTTAGCTCTGGTCTGTTTCCTTTTTCTAAACGCTTCGCAAAATAGTTTTAGAAATAGAGGATTTTGAAACTCTGGGTAGAGGATAGGAAATTCCGGTAATGGGATATCGTTGTATTCAAAGTACTTTGTAACAGCTTGCCATTCAACTTCAACAAATCCTGTATGATCTACGCATTCCAATCTGTTCATATGGTCTGTAGTTAGAACCGTATCTTCGAATCCTGTCCTAATTGTAACGACTAAATCTATATGCTTATAGCTGCTGATATCGTCCAATAAACCAGTAAAATGACTCTGCCAAAAGTCATCAGATGATTCGTTCAAGGCATCAATCATTATGAGTGATCTACAGCAGTTTTCCGTAGCTAAACAATCAAGATACTTAAGAAATTCTGTTTTATTTTTAAAGAACGGAGATAGCCCCTGAGAGTGAAGGAATGTGCCCCAGAAATCAGAAACATTCCTGTATTGTTCCCCAAACGATAAAAAGGTTGGTAATGGAGGATCAACATTCTCGGTTCTAACCCTATACAGATCACATAGCAGGTGTGTTTTCCCTATACCTGCATCGCCTTTTATCAACAAATATGGGTGATTAGATAACCATGCTTTGCTTTTTTTAAATAGATAATCAATATCCAATATTGTCGCTTGAAGATCGCGAAGACCGTGAATCGTATCTCCGATCTTCTCTGAAGGGCTTGGTTTATAAGATATGCCGTTGCTTTCTGGTCTTGTATCTTTTATTTCCTGTTTACGCCTTTTGTAGTTATCAATTAAATTCAATAACTGACTATCTGCATGTTCGGTAAGCCTTGTTATATCAGACCAGTTGATTATTTCGGACGAATAGTCCTTGATATCACTAACTCTCTCATATAGTTCACAAAGCGTCTTGGTAAGAAATTTGTTCCACTTATTGATATTCTCATCATCCCAATCGTTCTTATCATACTTCATTCCTTTAAGAATCAACCCAGTCATCTTCCTAATCTCATTATAGAATTCTTTTGTTCTGCATAAACTATGAAAAATGTCGGATAATGGGAGATCAATATTCGTCTCTGGTGAATATCTGGGACCAGCTAAGTTGATAATTTTTTTATATCTGTTTTTGTAGAAGTCACTATCTAAAACTCTTTTCCGATGCTTCATCATACCTACCTACAAAGAAATATCTATACATAGGTTTTAATACTCCCACTCCTCATAGCTGAGTGGGGATCGTTTTAATACATCCTTCCTTACTTGCCAGTAGGGAAAGTATATGCAATCAAAGCATTGAAGTTGTTGTAGTAGTGCTTTGTCCAAAGGTGTACCAATTAGTGGACGATGATATTTTCTAAGCAGTCCTCCAGTTTTTTCTGCTAGTTTCAGATTAATCCAGATTCGCTTTGCAAGGATGTTGTAAATACCCCATTTGGTCTTCATCTGTTTGATCGTCCACACGGAGCTTTGCATCCCGTTGATATCTTGCCGTAATTGTTCAAAGTATCCTCTCTGGCTTTCCAACTAACCCGATACAATTCCTGCAGTTCCAACGGGTAATGACAGATGGAAGTTCTCATTGGTTGCCTCGGTAGAACTCAAGATTTTAATAGCTCGGCTTGCTACCTCCTGAGGTGAGATCATACTGTCTGATGACATATCATATCCTCACTACATCGTAAACATATATGTCACTTCAAACGCCCGGCATTTCCTGTATCTTTGATTTCTATTTTCAATGGCAAAGGCGTCTTTATCGTCAAATTTGTGAAAGATATCTAATCCTCTGCCTAAAATGATCTTCCAGCCATTATCGCTTTGGATGTAGCGGTCATGTATTGTATCATCAATCTCGTATGTAAAAGTGATTCCTACCTTGCTACAAGAGCTTTCTATCTGTCGGAAATATTCTTCTTGATTGGAGTCCTTGTAATCACTGTGTTTAGTGATTAGATGAACTTCTACTTCATCGGCATCGCTTTTTATGGCAGCTACCACTTCCAGGAATTCCATCAGGTTACGACATTGGTGGAAGGAGCCTATGAAGGGGTCCTTAATTTCTATCCTCTTAGATCCTTTCAGATACCTGGCAAAGAGGAGGCGGTAGGATATCCCGGTTTGGTTATCCTGGATAGCAATATTACAGGGCTTCAAAACGAGCTCTTCCTGCTTCTCTTTTGGTTCAGATTTACCTGCATCGCTGGTTTCAACTGTTTGCTCTTCCTGGAGCTCTTGCTCGTCTTCTGGGATGTTTTCCTTGTCATAGTAATAAGATGGATACTGAATTTCTTCAGCAGTCATTACATAATGCAAATCCCCATTCTTCTCTGTATAAGCGAATCTAACGGCTGCATAGGTTTTGTCAATACGCATCAGTTGGTCTTTCACTCGCTTGCGGTTCTCCATAGCATATTCCAGCAGTTCTTTGATTTCCTCCTTGGATGCCACCTGGTTTGGATATATCACTTTCATCAAGCCGGAGAAGGTCTTTTGCACCCCATCCCGATCCCGGGTAGAAATATCCGGAACCAATTCAAAATGTTCACGATACAAGGCAGAAAAGTCCTGATTGCGGAAGGCACGCAAAATTTCCGCCAAGTAATCTACCACAAATCCGTAACCGGAGGAGAACATCTCGCTTCTAATGATTGGAACTTCCCAACCCGGCAGATAGCCATGCAATCTATCAAGGTAAGCAGAATCATAATACTGTTCCGGCAATTCATCAAAGAGGTCTGAGTGCTTCAGCATATATGCCACATTATGTTTAGTATTGCCCACAAAGGTCATAGACGCCTCAGCGCCCAGGGTCTCAATGCCCCGGGAGAAATTCTTATTTGCCATATAATTCTTCATAATATCCACAAGGGCTTTATCTGCCTTTTTCTTGCGTCCGGCAAACTCATCGAAAGCTACCACATCCCAGAAGCCCACCAGACCTATTCTACCGTTGGCATTATTTACAAAGAGCTTGGGAACCGAGACCTCACCACCCGAAATCAAGATGCCGTAAGGTGAAAATTCAGAATAAATATGCGACTTACCTGTTCCCTTGGGTCCCAGCTCTATCAAGTTGTAATTCCTTTCGCAATATGGCACCAATCTCGTTAGTTGCATCAGCTTTAGACGTTTACTCATAAACTCCGGATTGAAACCGATACTTTGGATCAATAAATCTATCCACTCGTCACTGGTAAATTCAGAGCGCTTTGCCAGAAAGCTATCCATATCAAAGTTGGACATTTGGATTGGCTTGATGGAGTTCAGTAGCCAAGGGCTGCTTTCTTTATCCTCAGTATAGCAATATTCAACTTCCGCTATGCACCAAACCCCACTGACCAGCAGTTTGGGATGGTTCTTCACAATCTCGGAACTAACCACAACTTTGGAAATACCCATATTGGAAAAGCTCGCTTGGTAGCAGTCCTTCTTCTCATTGAGGGTAACTGATATCTTGTCTATCACTTTGTTGATCCTAAATTCCCGCACATTTGATTTCGTGAGTTCGGCATCCCGTCTGTGAACATAGTGTTTTTCCAGAATGTTCTTAACCGTCTCTATTCCAGCTTGTATTTCTGCTTCATCAGAAGTGGCACAATATTGCCCTAAAAGATATTCCAACACATAGGTAGGAACAATGGCATTGCCTTTTACTGTCTTAACCAGGTCTTTCCGAACTACCAAGCCCTGAAATTGTTCATTAATTTTCTCATCCAATTTATTCATTGCTTATCTCCTAACTCTAAAAATCTATCTCAAACATCCGCGAGATCGTGTAACTCTCGCTTTTATACTCTTTAAGTAGATCAGTTCCGGGTATTCTCTCCTCCAATCGGAGGATGGCATCCCCAGCTTTATCTGCTTTAGTGGTAAGCGTTAATCTGCATTCTATGTCGCGAGCTTTGTCGCTTGTCTCCTTAGAATCGAAGATTATGGTTTTAAGCTCAGATATTGGTTCTCCAGCACTATTGAACAGAGCTATTCTCAATGTTCTACCCTGCATTTTTTCACTTACCGGCTGAACCTGATAGAGCCGGAAAACTAATACTCCGGAGCTAATAGTTTTCCCACCGCTGCGTCTGATCTCCACATCCACTTGTGCCACATCGCTTACTCGTTTTTTGCTAACCTGTAAGAGGGGCAGACAGACCTCTTGAAGAGATGCTCCCCCATGCACATAGCGACTTCCGGAACCTACTTGCCTCAATCTCTGTCCCGCCAGCGGAATGGCAACTTGCACTTCTCCACTCAAACCCAGATCTTCTGCTGTATAGATTAAAAGGTTGAGATTCTTCTCAATCTCTCTACCTATGATGCAACGTCTTAATTTCAGGTCATTTTCGTTCAATTTAATCTTATCATCCAGATATTGATCCTCGCTCAATTCATCTCTTTGATACAGAAATCCATGGTCTGCCGTGATAATGATGTTATTGGCATTGGCAGAGCTCATCTTACGCACCAGAGTTAGCAGTTCATTCATTGCTGTTTCTACCGCTTCAAAGACCTTTTCTTCCGTTGCCAGCTTATCGCCGATGGCATCTATCGCATTATGATAAACATAAATCACATCATAATTACGGTATATGTTTCTGGCATTTTCGGTAGACATTTTGATAACATCTTCGGCTCGTAGTGCTATTGATCTATCCGAGTGATACTTGTTCATAATCTTCATCCGGTTTTCTGTGCCACTGCTGCTGAGACCATCTACCAGCACATTGTTCTTGCCATCAAAACTGATAGTTTCATGAGGCAAAAGGGCTGCCATCCCGATTGAAGTAATACTTGGCAGGGTTCCGCTCATAGCACTCAGTTCTGCTTCAAAACGATCTTCTTGACGGATAATGCTCATTAATTCGGCAGCAATTTCGTATCTTAATGCATCGGAGATGATCACGAAGATTTTCTTGTTCTGTTGAAGGTATGGCACAATGTAATGTTTCCAGAATTTTAGCTGAGGATTTGGAAGAGCAACATTCCATTTCCTTTGCTGTTGCAATAGTTCCGACCATGATGTCCCCAGTTTAAATATTAAGCTATTGCCATAGTGATCTTCAATCTTGCGGGATATCTTCTCAAATGCCTTGTTTTCCTTTAAATGTGAATAATGCAGACAGAACTTACGGTAATACATATCAAGTTCATACAAGCTATTGCTGTAAGCTTTGAAGCCACTTTCCAAGCTGTGTAAATCAGTTTTGGTTGATGCAGAACTATCCAGATAGAGTGATGCATAACAGAGGCATTGATATTCTTTTTCATAGTAAGGATACCAATGACTGCACCGGCGACTCTGAATGATGCTTTGCAATTCTTTATCGCTGATTCTGCCATTTTCCAAGTCATCAACCATACTTTTTATAATCAGGCGCTCCGCATATTCGAACTGATCTATCTTACACAATGTTTCCAGGGTTTGCTTTTCCAGCCAGGCAGGAGCGTCAATCCATTCTGAACATTTAGCACTTAGTTTATCAAATGCATCCCTGTGCTGGCTCAGGTCTTTCATCAGTTTCAAGACATGAATCCCATCCAAATTAATTTTGTGATCCTTAATTTGAGAGGATTGTTCAAATAGTTCTATCACCAAGCTCTTGAGCTTAGGATTTTCACTTTGATAGCCAAATTTAAAACTCATCTGCTCCCAAAAGAACACTTCCAATCCGCATTTAGCAATCAGGCAAAATTTATCCTCTTTATCTAAGGCAAATTCCACCAGGAGCGCAAGCAGCAGTTCTTCCCAACGGGCTTCACAGGAAGCGCATACCGCCAACATCTTTAAGCGCAGGGAAGAAAGTGATTCTTTATCTTTAACAATAAGCCCTTGGAGTGATTCAAGCCGCTTTCTCGACTTGAAGAAATACTTGTGGTCTTTAGTTATCTCCAGGAAGAAGTTGCGGTCTAATCCTAAATCCTGCAACCATAACGATCCCTGATCTATATGCAGCATCCCTTCTGAAAGTTGCAAGTCCAGTAGCCAATTTTCTTGATGACAGGGTTCCGCATAAGCAAAATAGAGAAGAAACTTCTTATCCGGTTCCTTGATCAGCATCCTGTGCTTTACACCGAATTCATTATGCACTACTTCTATCTTTTCACAGCCATCAGAAAGTTGCATAGCCCAGTATTCATCCCGAAATTCCTGTTCAGGATCATACCAGAGAAGAATGCGATGCTTTTCAAATTGCTTTGTTATTATCTGCTCAATCTTAGTCATTATCCTTTCTCTTCCTTTGCCGCAAGCCCGGGAATATTACGAACTGCCCCCGAAAATTTAATGTAGTTAACCTTCACTCCATCATCCAAATCTATCTCTATGCGTTTTTCAGCCAAGGGTAGAATTACCTTTCTTTCCCAATCTTCCAGTTCCATTATCACTTCTTCCAGATGTTCTATATCTCTGCGAGTGAGCATCTTTTCTCTTTCACTAAGAGCGACTGTATTGAGCTGATGCTCCAATTGTGAACTTTTAGCTCTTAATTTGTGAATATACTCCCGCAAATACCCATTGAGAATTATAGACACCGTATCAGCATTGTAACGGTGCATATAAATAAGGGCATTGAAACTACCCTTGGGGCTACTGAACAGCCAGTAAATAGGACGCTTCTTATAACGCTTCACATGGTCGGTATAAAAATCTTTCAGGAAGTAAGTTCTAATTGGTTTTCCAATTGCCTCTTCCAGGAATGACAGGTTTTCTGAGAATTTCTCAGCTCCAAAACTCACTTTCAGAAACTCCTTGAATCTTGCTACGATATCATCTATGAACCACTCTCCATCAAGAATGGGGATCACATTATCGGCATCAGGTATCCAGCGATAAGTAGCAGATTCCGTCACTTCGTCTCCCGTAACTTTTTTTAGATAATCCTCAAGTCCTTCACCTTGATTCGCCAAAATCAAACCTGGTTTATCCAAAGAGTACCTGCCAAACATACAGCCCACGGCATAAGAAATCAGTTCTTTCATTGTGTCCGCCAGTAATCTGCCCTCCAAATCTTTACGCAAAGGGAATGTTTTTCTTGCCTGCCTGGTGCCGTTCATTATGCCTTCATCAAGCGTTAATCTAGCCTTAACAATTAAGGCTTGATTAAGGGTAGATGAAGACCTGATTGATGCCTCCGAGTAAGCAACATCCTCCTCTTCCTCTATACCCTCAGATACTCCATAACGGTAATAAGGATTGCAGGTAAGCGTGATTTCTTTCAGAGGAACATCAGGCGTCAATTCATCCTCTAATCCATAAGCTTCAATAAAAATCCGGTTGTTCTCCTCTTCCAGTTCCTGCATTCTAAGGGTCATTTCTATCCACTGCTCTCTTAACTGCTCATAAGCTTCTTTTAATGAAGACCTAACATTTGAAACCTGTAGCAAGGGTAATTGTTGAAAATCCCAAGAGGTCTCGTAAGAATCCCAATCGTCCTTGGTTATTCTAACCATCTTCTCTATTGTGTATTCATCTATTGTATCATTCATTGGGTATGGAATGTTAGATATTTGTCCAACTTCAAAGTTCAGTGTAGGAGACATAATTGCAAGAATCTCTCTAATAAGCATCGTATTTGATACACCGAGTACTTTCATATCTGAGATATGAGAATAAGAAAATAAACTGCAACCAGCAACATCAAATATGAATCCATATGGAAAAAGCCGCATAGCTAAATTACTACTCGATATCTTAGACCAGCTAACGGACTCATTGAAAAAGAACTCTGTGTTTTGGGGTCTAGATCTCAGTTTACCATTAGAATCTGTAAAATTTCTGATCTCCTCGCCATCATCCTCCCAATTAACCACATAATCCTGGTTGCCATACCACTTGCGGAATTCTCCCCCTTTGTTGTATGGAAACCATTTTCTGCCAGAGGAACGAGCATCAACTCGGTCTTTCATACCAAAACCGATTCTCTTGTGAGCAACTTCGAACCACTGTCTTAGAAAACGGTCATTATCACCAGTTTGTAACCCTACTTTTACATCAGCTACGCTGCCCAAGGACTTGGATATTGCGAAGATATCTCGTATTCTATCACTTACCCAATATGCGATCGGTGTTCCTGGAATCTTAGTAAAATCTGATGTTTTACAGCGAAAAAACCAGCCACAATCAGGATTGGCAATGGCTTCAATTGTTTTGGGTGCTTGGTTTTCAGCTCCCTTGAAATCAGATAGTTTTATATAACCACCTCGATAATTTGGATTGGTGTAGTTTGCCAATGTAAAAGTGCAGATTGGTACAGTTGCTCCATCAAAACCAGAGTACTCAAGTTGAACGAAAGATGTAATGCAAGTATGCTTGATTAGATGTTTACGAAGCTTCTCATAAGAAGAAATGAACATCCACACAAAGGGGGTCATAAATCCAAGCTGTCCTCCAGGTAAACAAAGTTTCAGATTACGCAAGATAAAAGCAGAGAATAAATCGTATTTTACATCCTTGTAGTTTTCTTGCAGGTATTTGGATAGCTTATCACTCATTCCTTTACCCATATACGGAGGATTGGTTACCACTACTTGATACTTAGTGCTTAAGTAATCTGCTTGTTCTATCAATTTTAGAACTTTATTGTGGGTAGGGGCAAGGAAAACATCTCCGCTGAAGTCATTGGCATTCAGCAGTTCGCGGATACCTTCAATATCCTGTTCATAGGGCACAATCAGAGAACCGTAGGTATCGGCATCTTCAAATTGGGAAAGCATCCGCTCAAAGTTGTAAGTAAAGATATCGCGTCCGCATTTATTCAGATAGGGCTCTATCTCTTCTTTGCTAAAGCGGATATTTTTTAGACAGCAAATCATAGGATCAATTCCCCTCAAGAACCACTGTCTATCTTTTTCTCTGGCTTTCATAGAGAGGGCAAAGGCAGCAAGCTCGGAAGCTCGTTCATCAATCTCTATGCCATAAAGGTTCTTGGTGATGATCAATCTGGGGATGTCTATAGGATCATAGCCCTCTTCGCTGTATATCTCATAAAGCAGGTCAAAGGCATAAGTAAGGATGTGTCCGCTACCGCAGCAGGGATCGCAGAATTTTATTTCTTCGGGGGTACAGGCGCTCTCCGAAGCGCCTTTTGGTAAGGAGTTTATGTTATCTGTAGGCGGAACGGCGTCCGCCTGTACATAAAATCCCATATCTGTAGGCGGAACGGCGTCCGCCTGCACATAATACTCCATTTTATCTTTGAGGGTGGACTTGGGATTTTTTGCCAGCCATAACCTGCCCAAGGAGTTTTGCACCATATATTTCACAATCCAGTGAGGAGTAAAAAGTTGGGTGACGGCAGGAATTTCGTGGCTTTGCACTTTCTTGCCTTTCTTTACATTGGCAAAAACCTCATCTTTCTTTTCCGATATGTAGTATTGATAAAGCCAACCGATAACTTCTACATCTTGGCAGGAATCCATAGTCATCACTTCTCGGATCATTGCCAGAATGCTATGTTCACTAAGAAGGTCATCCGGCAACAAAAGCTCCATCCAGTCCTTGATCGGTTTGAAGAGAAAAGGCAGGGACTTACCAAAGTGGTTACAGGCACTAAGTAGCAGGATACGATATGCCTCACTTTGAGCGTCACCTTTGTGAAATGTACTATTAATGGTACCTGAAAGCAAACCTAAAACTCTGTTTCTGTCTCTCTGGCTTATCAATGAGCTGTCTATCACACCCATTTTTGCCTCCGCCAGAATTTGAGGCAAAGTATCGCCAGAAAGCGGGCTTATGATACCGGTAGGACTGAAATGTTTCAAGTCCATATAACGCAGAGCAGTAAGACGGTTGAACCAAGTGTAGGCAACGCACTCAGCTATAGGTTTTAGGTTACAAGTTTCCAGGTTCAGTTCACCTGTAAATTGTGACCTGCCATTTAAGACCTCTTTCAGAAAGGCATTATATAGGGGTTTCGTCTTTTCATAAGTGGAAGCATCGCTATCCGAAGTCAGAACCTCTCTAAGTTTTGTGTTCACCTGATCAATAAGGTAACGGCGGGCATCCTGGGCAAAATGTTTTAGGCGTGTATTAGTTTGTTTGTCTATCATAGCAGTTCCTGCTTCAGGGATTTTTCCAGGAATGCCTGCATTTCTTCTTTGGAGGGAAGTTCCAAAAGGTATTTGGAGACGAATAGATTGTTGTCCATACCTGCCAGGGCATATTCTACCAGGGTGCTGTCCTTGTCAGTGCAGAGCAAGATGCCGATAGGTAGGTTATCCCCTTCCCGCATTTCATTCATCCGGTACCAGCTAACATAAGTATTGAGTTGGCCAATGTTCTCATGATTGAATTCTGCAACTTTCAGCTCGATTAGGATATGGCATTTCAGGATGCGATGGTAAAAGACCAAATCAATGTAAAATTGAGTATTTCCAATAAGAATGCGTTTTTGCCTGGCTTCAAAGCAAAAACCGTGTCCCAATTCCAAAAGAAACTCCTGCAAGTTATCCAGAAGCTGATCTTCCAGAAGGGATTCGCTAAGCACTTCCTTTGGTTTAAGACCCAGGAATTCAAAAATATATGGGTCACGAATCGCTTGCAAAGGATTGTATGTTTCAATGTCCTTGTTTGTGGTATCATAAAGTTTTTGTTTGTTCGTAGAGAGCATACTACGCTCATAGAGTAGCGAGTGTATTTGTCGGGAAAGTTCTCTAACAGACCAGTTTCCCTGAATACACTGGTTTTGGTAGAATTCTCTCTTATCAGTAGGTTCAAGTTCGATCAATAGCTTGAGATGGGTAAAAGACAGAATGGTAAACAAATGCCCTACTGGCAAAGACAATTGTGGACTCAGCGAGTCCACAATCTCGGAAGCAAAATCTTGAGTAACTATTGGGCTAATGTTTGGCGTAAGTTCATCAGCTACTCTGTCTTGTAATTGTGGACTCCCTGTCTCCACAATTTGAGGGTAAGTTTTATAGAATTTTTTATAGCGGTATAATTCTCTTCTATCAGTCCGTGAAATACCCTGTTTTTTAAGTTCAGTTGCCAAACATTCAATAATCTTGTCCCCATACTTAGCTCTATCGGAACCCTGTAGCTCGTATTCTGCTATGTAATAGCCAATCAGCCAGTTGCGTAGAGTCAGCATTAAGTTTACAGATTTTGCAGCAGATACTTGTAGCGAATGATGCAATTTCTCAATTGTTGATACTAGAGTAGAGAAATCTGAGATTCTTTTAGTTTTCATACCTTTATTCTGTTACCCTTACCAAGTTCATTTAGGAAAGCTTGTTTGAGAGCTTTAAGATACTCATCCAGATCAGCATCGGACTCTATAATCTCTTTGGCATAGCGGGGTTTAAGATTTTTGGCATTAATTATCTTTGTTCTGGGTTTATCTCCACCTTCAGGAGAATGAAATGCCTCTATTTCATTCAGCAGGTCCAGAAAAGTATGATCTACATACTGCATCGTTAGCGATGCGATCATAGGAAGCATAGTTTCTTTAGAGATAGATTCTGATACTGTCTGGTATGAGTTCTCAATCTTATGCAGCAGGTCTGGTTTTCCTGCAGCTTTAGTTTTTAGAGAATTGTAGAGAGGATTGATTTCTGCCAAGGTTTTCTCAATATTGTGTTTTAATTCGCGTTGAAGCTGATCTTCAAGAAAGCTGAGTTTTACCTTAGCATCTTTAAGTTTGCTTCCTATATATACTCTTTCATCCACTAATAATTCTTGGAGAGCTTTCAGAGATTCTTGATCCAAGCTGCTGAGGTTGGGTTTGTTATCCCTTAAAAACAAGGAAACACTTTTATAGATATCTGCCTGTGGGCTTTCCATAAAGCGTTTGATGGGGTCAATCAGCTCCTGCTTTTGCTTTTTGATTTCTTCTGCCTGCTCTTTGAATTCTTTAAAGAACCAGGAAGCGGATTTAGTTGATATATCCCGATACTGCTTAATAACCACTTCCAGGGACTCCAGAAAACTATATATTTCCTTTTGTTGAAGGTAATCATTCAGTTTACCAGTTTCTGTTTTCAGAGATTCTTTCAGCTCTTTTATCAGTTCTTTGGCATCCTTACTCGTAGCTGGACACCCCATCAGTTCTTCTGCTGTTTTCTTGAGCCACAGAAAGTCGGCTTGAGAAATTTCCGCCTGGGGCTGGATAATTAGATAGGCATACTTTTCCTTTTGCCTTAGTTCCCTCACCAATTCCTCTTTTTCCAGCACTCTGCCCTGAGCGAAAATTTCAGCTTTACCAAGTGAGATAAGCCGGGCAAGCAAATAGAGGCAGGTGGTATCGATCCAGCCATAGGGAATTTTGGAATATTTCTGAATCAAGTTTGTAATACTTAGTTTCTGAGCGCTTCCATAAGCAAGTTTAATTGTGCCCAGCATATCATTTTCTGCTTCACTAAGTTCCGCTAAATCTTCAAAGTTTGTTTGCTGGTTCAGGATTACGCTTGATAAATCTATGTCCTTCACATTCTTGATCATAGCCAGATTGGGGTAACTTCTGGAAACCAGAGCTTGGGCAGCTTCTCCAATTCTGGTTGCGGCATCAGAGCTTTTGGGGGTGAATTGATCACCCCTAATGATTAGCTGGGAGAAGGCAATCAGCTCCTTAAAGCGTATTTTGATGGATGTCATCCTTGAGCTATTCTGTTGTTGCTTAGCCAGCACAATCAGTCGGTTACTGTCACTAATAGAGGATATGGCTTGCTGGGAGCAGTATTTATCGGTTTTCTTGTATAGAACCAGATCTTCCCAAAAACGGTTATCAGCGGGCAGCACAATCAATAATTCTGCCTTGCCCATAGAGTTTGCCTTAAGTTGAATCTCATTATCATAATACTGGTAATGAGGAGTAATAAGTTGGATGGAAAGTTCCTGCGCTTTGCTATAGGCTCTATCATCTACTTTATGGGTATAGGCAAAGTCCTGTCCGCTTTCGTCATGGCGGATCTTAGCTTTCAGAAAGTCGTTGTAGGTAAACATTAGTTTATCCAGCTCATCAGCAATGGCAGAATCTTCTATCTGAGTGTTTTTGATATTATTCTCAATGGTCTTTTCATCACTTGTCAGGTAGGAATATTCTTCTCCATTGCGTTCTATGTAGGTATCATGTTCCAGCCGGTCAAGAGCTTGCTTAATGTTCTCATTCAAGCTTTCAGGATCAGTTTGCAGGTCTTCCAGAAGCAGGATGCGAATATTGCGGATAGTAGTTTTGAAGTCCTTTACATATTTGAGGATAAAGAGTATTTTCAGGATACGCATGGCGAAGCTATCCATTCCTGATACCTCCGCTGTTTGTATGATGTGCAAAAGGTGAGTTTTAACCATAGGTTTCAGGCCTTCATACATTAGGTCAAATCCAGCTATGGCTCCGATTTCTCGTTTTGCTGTTTGAATTAAGACAAATTGGAATATGGAAAGCAAGCTGCGAGCACCAACGGAAGTATATTTTCCGGGGAAAGCATCATTTTCGGAAAGAGAAATAAATGCTGCTTGGAAAAGATAGGACTGATAAGGTATAAATGGATATAACCCGATAAAATCTTCCGAATCACGAAAAGTTCTGTAGGTTTTGGTACCATCGGTAAAGCGAAATAATGTTTGCATTCTGATTTCATTCTCGTGATAGAGCCGCATTAGCTCGTTTTCGTGTTCCTTTTTCTTGAGTAAGAGCCGTTTTTGGATTACCTCTTCAACATTAGCTCCGCCCAAATTCAGCTTGATCGGGAATCTGGCAGTAATTCTTCCATATTCTGTACTCTGGGCTTGTTTGAGTTGACCAACCACGGTTTCCAGATCAGATTGAGAGGTTACTATAATCCAAGCTCTGCCCTTGCATACAGAATAGAAGCTTTCGGCAATGGTCTGTAAATTCAGCATAAGCTTAGTATTATCAGCTATGAACTGGCCTATCTCATCAACGCAAAAAATCAGGCGAAAGTCCTTGTCTTTTTTAGCGATGTATTCAGCTACTTCATTAGTAAAATCCTCTATTGATACCTTATAATTCTTAGAGTAATTGCTTAAGATGGAATTGATACTACTTTCTGAAACCTGCTTGATCTTAGCATAGGCCTTGGATACATTATGATCTTCCATCTCTGCCATTGCCCTGCCTATTTTCCACTCTTTTCCAGATATCTT
>ERZ795049.3602-NODE-3602-length-16230-cov-7.421020_pt1 | contig 16230 bp, 9 predicted proteins | sample MGYA00375133_ERZ795049 | MGnify/ENA primary metagenome ERZ795049 (study PRJEB30178, sample SAMN05720147) | activated sludge metagenome | isolation source: anaerobic digester from wastewater treatment plant | place: Japan | collected 2015-04-20 ...
ACTTTAGAAGCTCCTTTTTCGACTATGCTATTCATAGCTCCTTCCTGCGGACTTGCAGGCGGAGACCGACCCCGAGCGTAGCGAGGGGGCACGCCCTAATAAAAAATAAAATCAATTATTTGATATTAATAAATAACAACTTTTGACGTTGTTACGATATTTTCCCCACGAATTGTAAGTAAATAGATACCTCGTGATAGATTTTTTAAAATTAGAGGAAAAGTTTCTTCGTTATTTTCTATATTTCTCGTATCCCTAAGCAAAATTTTCCCGTTTATATCGGTAATGATAATATCTATTTCGCCGTTTACACCTTCTATCTTTAAATTGATAAGTTCATGTGTAGGATTTGGATAAATGGTTAAATGAGTAGCAGAGTGGGAGGGAGGAAAAGATGGAATGATAGTGGGAGGGGCCTCATTCTCAATGACATATAAATGAAGCTCTATTAAACTATCGCACCCGTTTTCTAAGACACCGACACGCGAAAAGGTAAAATTCCCTGTCTCTTCTATAGCTTGAAGATGAAAACCATGATTAGAGTAAGGCAAATGGGTTAAAATAGTATCAAAAATAGAGTAATTGACCATGCATTTTTGGGCATGTATGGTGATATTGTCAAAACGATTATTTCCCGAATTGCTACTTGCACTGTCCAGAGTTACACGAATAAAAATGGAATCTTGTCGATTAAGCTCTTCAATGTTTTGCAAATCAATCGTTTGAAGTTCGAAAATTAGGATTTCTTCGGGCACGGTGTTAGCAGGTAGCGTATCATAGTTTTGTCCATCAATACTCCATTCCCAAACATGTTTGTAAAAGCCCGTCAGCGTGCGTCTACAGGCTAATGTTATTATAAAATCCTCCCAATATTTACCCGAAAATTGCAGCACAAACGACTTTTGATTAGCTGTTTCATTAACTAAAGCTAATGATTGTCCGCTCACGGCGTTGGCAATACGCGGATCACCGATAATTGTACCGGGAAAGGCATTTAACTGATTTCCGGATTGCCCGGTAATGAATATGGAAGAACCGTGCGTGCCGTCAAAGTACATGAAAGCAGGCGATGGCGTGTAATTAATATCGGCTTCTATTATGAGGGGCGTATTGGGCGCTCCTAATGTGGAATCAAAAGTCCATGAAGTGATAGGTGAATGATATTCAGAATAACCGTAAACAAAAACAATAGAAGTATCACGAATAAAATAGCCGTTGGTAGACTGAATATTGCGTAAAATCATATAGTAGGGGAGACCGATGGTTAAAGGATTTTCCAATAAAAGAGTTACTTGATTGCCATGAGATAATATAGCGGAATCCACAGAAATACCTCCATTGATAGCATAATTTAAACTATTTTCTGCTGACGCTCGAACTAAGTTTGAATCAAAAACTATGACAATGGTTTGACTTGTTGGAGCGGCAAAATGAATAACGCGGGGTTTTGTGCCGGTGGGCACAAAACCGGGCTGAAATGTGTCAGTCAATGAATCATTACCCCAAACTAAATTTATCAATTCAGGATAATCAATATAGGGATTTCGGTTTTGTTGAATTTGATAAATTGCATTATTCCTATCAATCTCTTTTTGACTTACCGGGTCAAGAATAGCCCAATTTTTCAACATCTCTAACGCCCACGGCTGCAATTGAGATTTGTTGGTCATGGGGTGCGAAGTAGAAAAATTAGCATCTTCAAACATGTAGCGTGTTGCCATATAAAAGAAGGTGCGGGCAATATCGCCTTTAAACTCTTGAATCGGCTCAAAAGCATTGGTTGAAGGCGGTGTGTTGTAGATACCGACAAATGAGTTGGGTCCAAATCGCGAACCATTCTGGAAAACCTTTGTAGGATTGGCAACTTCACCGTAAGGCAAGTTATTTCTTGTGGAATTTATCCACGCATCAACAGGATAAATATGAAACATGTCCGAATAGGGAGCCCCGCTCTCATTACCAAACCAACTTTGACAAAAAACATGCTCACGATTGTAACTATAACACTCTCCACTACCCACTGTGCCATGGTCAGTAGGAAGGAAAGAACAATAAGGGTCCGTATAAATATCCCAAATTGTGCCATCTGGTTTTAAGTCTGTCAATGTATAATAATACCACAATTCATCATACCCCACAACTCTATGGGAGTCTATGATTGCTGATAATGCGACTTGTAAATCTCGCCCGCTTTTGCCTATCGCACTGTTATAATACCCTTGTGGTATTTGAGCGAAAAGTACTGTAAATGGGGAAATTAATAAATAAAAGAATAATAGTTTTCTTCTAAAAGTCATTTTTAATTTAAAAGGCAAAGATAGAAAAAAATAATTTATCTTTGCACGATTGTACAAGAAAATAATGAACAACTTCTCTCACTTTTTTTTCTTTATCTTCCTCAATCTTTGCTCTTTATGGAGCTTTGCTCAACAATATTCCATATCAGGTAATATCATTGACGCTCACACCGCCGAAAAATTAACGGGTGCGTACATCTCATTTCAAGATACAAATAACCTAAAAGAACCAACTATCGTTGTCAGTTCTACTTCCGGAAGTTTTTCCCTTTCACTCGACGTAGGATATTACAAAATAAGAGTTTATATGTTTGGCTATGAGGAGTATGAAAAAATTATTTTTCATAAGAAAAATGAAAAATATACTATTCAATTAATCCCTAAAGCTATTTTAGCTGACGAGGTTGTGGTTACTACCCAACGTAGCGAGAGTCGTATTTCTAGTATTGATGTGGGGAAAATGGAGATGGAAATTGGAACTATTAAATCTCTGCCGGCCTTGTTCGGAGAAGTAGATATTCTGAAAGCTATTCAATTGCTACCGGGTGTTATGTCAGGAGGCGAAGGAAATAGTGGGTTTTATGTTCGCGGTGGTACTGCCGATCAAAATCTTATTTTACTTGATGACGCTACAATTTATAGTCCGGGACATCTTTTTGGCTTTTTCTCCGTTTTCAATCCTGATGCCGTAAAGTCGGTAGATGTTGTAAAATCGGGAATGCCCGCCTATTATGGTGGACGATTAGCCTCTATCATTGATGTTGTTCAGCAAGAAGGAAATATGAAACGTTTCCAAGTTGACGGCGGCATCGGGCTAATCTTTTCCCGATTGACAGTGCAAGGTCCTATTAAAAAAGAAAAATGCTCATTCTCTCTTTCCGGTCGCCGAACCTATATCGATTTTCTTATCCAACCGTTCCTCAAGAAAGGTTCGCCGCTTAAAGGTACTGATTTTTACTTTTACGACCTTAATGCTAAATTAGATATCGTCATTAACGCTAAACATAGACTCTATTTTAGCTCTTACTACGGTAATGACGTTTATGGCTTTAAATCTTTTTCAGGGTCAACATTTGTAAAATTAGCTTGGGGTAATGCCGTAGCCTCCGCAAAATGGAATTATGCCATAAAACCCAATTTAAACCTTAATACATCTTTTAATTTTAGCAATTATGATTTTAGTACTAAAATGGGAATGGATATTTATGAGTTTAATATTTTGTCAGGAATAAGAGATTACAGTTTGAGAAGTGATTTATCTTATAGACCTGTTAAGAATCATTCTCTTACATTCGGAATGCACCATCTTTTTCATACCTTTTTCCCAAATAACTATAAAGTTGAAACGGGTGAGCTATCACAAATTTCTCTCCCTAAATCCAAACCCTATTATGCGTACGACTTAGCACTTTACGCTAATGATGAATATGATATTATAAAATGGCTGAAACTTAATGTCGGTTTGCGTTATACCCATTTTGAACACATAGGCCCATTTACTCGCTATATCCTAGATAGTTATAATAATATTGTCGATAGCATTGAGTACAAAGCCGGTAAACGAGTAAAACAATTTAATCATGTAGAACCTCGTCTGGCTGTACGTTTTCTTATAGATAGTAATACGTCTATAAAGTCCTCATTTACACTTAATTATCAATATATACATCAAGTTTCCTTAGCAACAATTTCTCTCCCTACCGATGTTTGGATGCCCTCAAACGATATAATAAAACCGCAAGTCGGAACGCAAGTTACGTTAGGACTATTTCGTAATTTTTATAATAATATGTTTGAATCGTACATCGATTTTTACTACAAGGATATGAAAAATCTAATAGAGTATAAAGACGGCTTGGATTTTATGTATACAAGAGTAAATCCTGATCAAATGTATACTTTTGGTAAAGGGTGGTCGTACGGAGTGGAGTTTTTTATTGAGAAGAAAAAAGGAAGATTTACTGGATTTATTGCCTATACTTTGGCAACAACCAAAAGAAAATTTGAAGACCTGAATTTCGGGAAAGTCTTTTATGCTAAATATGATAGAAGACACGATTTAGCTATTAATTTAAGCTATGAAATAATAAGAAATAAACTGACGGCTTCGGCGGTTTGGGTCTACGCATCTGGAAATACCATGACAATTCCCATTGGATATTACTTTTTTGCCGGTAATTTGATGGTTGAGTACAGCGAAAGAAATGCGTTTCGCTTGCCTCCATATCATCGCCTCGATTTATCATTAAATTGGACTTTTGTTAAAACCAAAAAATTTGAATCCAGTTTTAACTTATCGGTATATAATGTCTATAATAGACAAAATCCGTTTTTTGTCTTTTTTGAAACCAAAAGCAATGTTAGCCAAGATTTTTCACAATTTGATATGCAATCCAAAGCATACCAAATGAGCCTATTTCCAATACTACCGACAATTAGTTGGAATTTCAGTTTTTAATTAATTTAAGATTGACGATAGGGGAGTTGTCTTTGTAAAGTTTGATGAGATATAAGCCTGCAGGATAAGCAGATAGTGGTAATAAAGTTTTATCCGAGGTGAGATAATTTTCAAAAAGTAATTTCCCGTACAAATCGTAACATTGATACCTTATTTTAGAATCAAGACTAATTGATTTTAGATAAATAATAGCGGTTTCTGAAGTGGGATTGGGATATATTTTAATCAAATTTGCCAAATCATTCGTCTGAACTCCGGTTGCATAATGCGTTGCGTCAACTTGTCCGTCAATAGGAGTTTCCCCGTCCGCGTAATCAACAGAATGAAAAGAATCATCTTCCCAATAACTTATCAAGTCGTCATTAGGAGTGGAATGGGTCGTATCAGGAAGAACATTGCCGTCTTCGTCGCAAGGTGTTAAGGCAACATGAAATAGTACAACCTGCTTGTCCCGCGTGGTGATAGTAAATGTTCGCGGACAATACCCTTCAGCAGAAAAAGTTACGGAATAAGTCCCTGCTTTGATAGGACGATGATAATTGCCAATCGGGAGATGTGAGTAGACTTGCGAGAAAACACTATCATGTTGATTAATAAATATTTCGGCATGAATGGGCTGTTGAGTGTAAGCATTAAAAACAATTCCTCGGAAACCGTAAAGTGCCTCTTTAATATAATTAAGCATTGCCCTCCTGTTCGCATTCCAATAACTGGGTAAGGTTGAAGCCGAAGGCGTTTTAGAACTCGAAATTTCTAATGTAATTTCACGGCAATGCTCATAGTAATTAAGATAATCTTGACGAGAACCGTAAATAACATACCAATCTCCTCCATTCGTTATTCCATCATTCATATCGTCAAAATAGTACGACCCTCCGTACCGTTGGCATGTGTCCGCATAATTACGAGCAACGTATCTCCACCAAGCCTCATCGGAATGTTTCCTTTGTCGACTTGTCCACGAATCCCATGGATAATTAGCCAATTCAGCTCCACCATGAAAATTGGCAGAGATAACAAAATGATGCTGTGCAAAAAATTGAACCATGGCACTCACCTCCGGCTCTAATTGCGAAGGAGCAACTAACGGATTAGGATAAACTCTGTTCAAATCCACACCATTGGAATTAGAACGAGTGGAAGTCGGAGAGCTACCAATTGTATTATTGCCGGAATAATAAGTACCGTCAGGATTTTCAAGGGGACAAATCCATAAATTTACATTATTGACAATTTGTCTAACCTCTTCATCGCTATCGTAATTAGAAAGTAAATAGTGAATCAATCGCAGCATGCAATAATAGCCCGTAACTTCATCACCGTGCATAGTTGAGGAGTACAAAAACTCAGGTTTGTTTGTCGGAGTATGTAAAGATGTTGAAATATGAGCTGCTAAAATCGCATGATTACGGGGTGTCGCCGCTAAAATAGTGTCTATTTTACACAATGTAGGATATTTCTTCTGAAAACTGTCCATCATAGCTAAATAAGTTGAGTAAGTGGGATATTTATTCCAACCTAACATCTCTTCATAAGAGTAAGCCATCGCAACCGCCTTTTCTCCATTATTTTCGCTATACGTAAACGGAATGTTTAAATCTAAAAAATGCTGATAATCTTTTTTGGCAAGCCAAATTCTTACATTATATGATTCTGACAAGGCTTCATAGCGTAAGTCGTCAATAGAAAACAGCATAGACAATTGCTGAATATCTTCTTGTGAATAGAGGGTTAAATCTAAATAAACTTCGGGTTTTTCTTCATTCTTTAACAATTCTCTATTCAAATCTTGTGAAAAAAGGGAGAAATGTAAAAAAATTAAGAGAATCGGTAATAAAAAATGTCTCATTTCTTAATAATATTAATAATATGGGAATATAAGATATGTCAAAACAACTTAAACTTATATATTTTTAAAATTAAAGTATAATTTCTCAATGCATGCTTGTAACTCTTCAGAAGCCGGTGTTAGCGGAAGTCGTAAAAAATTATCTGTCTTTTTCTGTATAGACAATAAAGTTTTTATTCCGGCAGGATTTCCTTCCCTAAAACATGCTTGTATTAAATCAAGCATACGCAAATGCAACTTAAGTGCGTCAGGAAAATTATTTTCCAAGCAAAGATGAACTAAATCTGCCATTTCTTTTGGTAAAGCATTAGCAATCACAGATATAACTCCATCTGCTCCGGCTGCAATAAGTGGCAATGTTATAGCATCGTCACCTGAAATAACAGCAAAACTGTCAGGCTTGTGATTAATAATTCGCATCATCTGGTTCATATTCCCGGACGCTTCCTTAATAGCAATAATATTTTTACACTCTTCGGCTAAACTCAGTGTAGTTTCGACCTCAAGATTACAAGCCGTTCGCGATTGAATGTTGTATATCACAATCGGGAGAGGTGAATAATAGGAAATCTCTTTGTAATGTTGGTACAAACCCTTTTGTGATGGACGATTATAATACGGAGTTACCGATAAAAAAGCGTCAATGCCACGAAAATGAAACTTTTTTAATTTACTTATAATTGCATCGGTTGAAGGTCCACCAAGTCCCATTAAAACCGGAACTTGTCCCGAAACAGCTTCAACAATCGTTTGCATAATCTCAACTTTTTCAGTTTCCGAAAGAGTAGGGGATTCACTGGTCGTTCCAAGCCCAACGACATAGTCAACACCATTAGAAACAATATCTTTCACTAATGACGCTAAATGCTCATGATTGACTTCTCCGTTTTCATAAAATGGTGTAACAACAGCCACACCTAAGCCTGTTAATTTATCTTTTATCATGTTGTCCTGTTAATTTTAGAGTATAATCATGAATTTGTTGAAGTAACGAGAAAGGAGAAAAAATCTCCTCGCTATCAATTAATAAATCATAAAATTGGTCATTTTTTTTATTTGCGCCAACAATAAATTTGGCATGAGAAAGAGATAATATACTTTGAACCGCAGGTAACTCTCTGTTAGTGAAGTCGATAAGCATATCAAACTCTTTAGAAATAAAGTCGAAAATTTGAATTTTTAGAGGTTTCCCGTACCAATTAAACTCTTTATTGCAAATAAAATCGGCAGTAAGTTGTTGAATGCAGTAAAAAGGCACCGCCTTATCATTTACGTAACCCATTAACCAATAAGTTCTACCTCTTCTCGGAAGTTTTAAAAATAGCGACATTATCTCTTGATACGACTGTTCATCAGTAATTTCACATAGAAGACCAACATCTTTTGCGTCCGTAAGTGACGTAAGAACATGCTCTCTGACAATCGAACTCTTGGAAATGAATCTGCGTAAAAATAATGATTTGATAAAATTCAACACAAGTTTTAATCTTATTTTAGCTTTTTGAAAGTGCAAATATACATAAAAGTATATAAATGACGATATCAAAAATCAGGGAAATAATAATTTTATTTTTAATTAGGGCGTGCCCCGTTCGCTAACGCTCACGGGTCGGTCTTCGGTTACAAGTCCGCAGCCGTTAGCCGTGGGGTCGCAAAGCGGCAAAAAGAGCTTCTAAAGTCGCTTTTTTGCCGCAGCGTCCCCAGCGGCTAACGGCTTTGCGGGCTTTCCACCTGCGCCCTCACGCAGCCAACTTACTCATATAAAGCACTTTAAGGAAAAAATTGAAAGCGGAATGTCAAATAGGAGACATATTTATTTATGTGCCTCTGTAATATCTTCAATCCGCTATTTAACATAATATAAATTATTGGACATTTTGTCCTTTTTGATTTTATGTCTATATGCCCGATTTAAAGCTGATTGAAACTAATCTGGCTACTTCTCTATTCCTAAAAGAAATTCAAATTTATCGTCGTCTCTGAATATTTTTAAATTTATAAAATCGTAAGCCAATTTAGTTTTGGGAAGTTTTATTTTGATATCATTAATTCCCATCTTAACAGGAATCTTTTTTTTCAAAACTTTTTTCGATTTTTGGAACTCAATTTGAAAATAAATTGTCTGTTTGAAGTTAGAATTGATTTTTAATTCTAAGGTTTGCTCATTTACAACGAAATTTTTAATTCTTGGAATAAACTGATGATTTGCTTCATTTAAGTCTATATAATTGTATTTCAGATAATTATATGCTTTTAGGAAGTCTGTGATTCCATAACCCATATCTCTATCCGGATATTCTGCTTTACTTCCGCTTAAGCGTACGGCTTGAATAATTTCAAAGTTGCTTTTTTCCGGAAAAGCTTCGCGTAGACAAGCTACCATACCAGCTAACATGGGCGACGCAAACGATGTTCCATTACTCGGGATTACTCTTCCCCTCGGATGCACCACTTCCGTATTCCAACCCGTAGCACAAGCGTCCGGTTTAACTCGACCATCAGCAGTCGGTCCGTGCGAACTAAATGGAGCAATTTTCCCTTTATTGTTTGTAGCACCTACACTAATTACATTGTGTGCGTCAGCAGGCGAACCGATATAATACCATTTCTTATTCCCCTCATTACCGGCACTATTGCAAATAATTAACCCTTTTTCAATAGCTATATCTGCGGCTATAGAAGCCCGACTTACCCGTCCCGTTAAATCTTCATATTTTCTTGTCGCCGTGGAGTCATCAAATTTCGTGTAACCTAAAGAGGAGTTGACAATATCAACTCCTAAACTGTCAGCCCACTCAATCCCTGCAACCCAATTATCTTCTTCGATTTTATTTTCACTTCTCTCATCTTCCGTTTTGGCTAAATAGACAGAAACTTTCGGAGCTGTCCCGACATATTTATCGGGCATATAGCCGACAATACACGATAAAACCATCGTTCCATGACTCATTTTCTTAAATGGATTTACGCCTAATTGTACAAAATTTCGTACGCCTAATAAACGTTGTTCGTCCCTTAAATTTTGAAAATATTTTAACGTATCAACATTATGAAACCCTGCATCCATAACCATTAAGACGATATTTTCTCCATAAAAGCCCATTCTATGCAACCAATGAACATTATTTAGACGGATTTGTCGGTTCGTTTCTCCATAATTCAACTCTCTCGGCAGAGATTTCTTTTCCACCTCTCCCCTATCTATTTTATAGATATAAATCGAGTCTTTATGGACAAAATGTTCGATTTCTTTCATTGAAATAGTTCTTTCCCAATCCTTTACAAACGGAAGTTTTTGAATTTTCTCACTAAATAAGGAGTCTTCCGTATAAACGGTAATGGCGTTAAACCATTTCGACTTGGTAAAAAGTACAATTCCTGTATCTAAATTTAGTATATTATTAATATACAATTGATTAACAGGTAAATCAGTTTCTGTTATCGGAATATTAAACATCTTGCGTTTTTCAATGGCACGCTCGGATAAATATCGGTCAGGATTTTCGATTGAATATTCCGAATTATTTTTGTCCGTAAATTGTATCCAGTATTTTGCTGGGGATTGTGCTGATAAATAAGTAGTTAGAAAAAATAAAAAAGCGTAAAAAGAGATTTTTTTTATCATAGTTTTCAATCTTTATTAGTTTCTTTTTTCCTTTTCTTTATGCCAATAAACAGTTTTTCCCAAAAGTGCAACTCCCCAATATCCGCGGACTTTCAGTCTCGTCTCCGATTCAAATTTCATGGTCATGGCATAGGTTCCATTCTTTCCCGGATATTTAACAACTCCATTTTGCCACTCATTTTTCCCATTGTTAAATTCTAAATCTTTTAGAAAAACTAGATTTAAAAATTTCTTTTTTTCTTCTTTATCAACCCAACAAACTTTCCCTTCATATTTATTTTTATTTGTTTTATAAATATAAATTTGAGAAGCATCTCCGGTAAATGGGTCAATATTATAATAATAACCTACAATATCATCCGCTTTATTTTGCTGAGCATAAGCAAAATACGGCAAAAGGAGTAAAAAAATCAGATAAATTCTATTCATTTGTTTTTTTTTACAATAATACAAAAAATTATTGATTTAAAAAGATGAATTTTCCATCTTCTAAACTATCAACGGTGATTGTACTATCCTTATCAACTTTACCATCTAAAATAATTTTTGAAAGTTCATTTAGTATCTTTTTTTGAATAACTCTTTTTAGCGGTCGTGCTCCGTAGGTCGGCTCATATCCTAATTCTACCAATAAATCAAGAGCATATTTTGTAAATTCAAGTTTGATGTTTTGTTGCTCTAAAAGCTTATTTAAGTTATTGATTTGCAACTTAATAATTTCTCTAATTTCTCGTTTTGATAACGGTTGAAACATCACAATTTCATCAATACGATTGATAAATTCGGGTGGTAACGTGCGTTTTAAAAGCTCCATCAACTCTGTTTTTGTCTTTTCAAACAATTCGGTTTCGGAACAATTACTACGGTCTGAATAATTCTCTTGAATGATATTAGCCCCTATATTAGAGGTCATGATAATGATTGTGTTTTTAAAATCTGCCGTTCGTCCCTTATTATCTGTTAAACGTCCATCGTCTAATACCTGTAATAGGATATTAAAAATGTCGGGGTGTGCCTTCTCAATCTCATCAAATAATACTACGGAATACGGTTTTCTACGCACTTTTTCGGTAAGTTGCCCACCTTCATCGTATCCTACATATCCCGGAGGAGAGCCGATTAATCGAGACACTGAATGGCGTTCTTGAAATTCGCTCATATCAAATCGAATCATCGCATCTTCCGTATTGAAAAGATCTTCTGCCAAAGCTTTTGCCAATTCCGTTTTCCCTACACCTGTGGTTCCCATAAAAATAAAGGAGCCAATCGGACGGCGACTATCTTGTAACCCTGCACGACTGCGGCGAATTGCGTCTGCAATTGCCGTTATTGCCTCATCTTGCCCAATAACTCTACGATGCAAATCTTCTTCTAAGTTCAATAATTTTTTACGTTCACTTTCCAACATTTTGCTTACAGGAATCCCTGTCCAACGAGCTACAACTTCGGCAATATCGTCAGCGTCAACCTCTTCATCTATCATAGCACCTTTCGCCTGCATTTCATCTAACTCCTTCTGCAAGGACTCAATTTTATGCTCTGCTTCTTTAATCGTACCATATCGAAGTTCGGCAACGCGACCGTAATTTCCTTGTCTCTCCGCTGTTATAGCTTCTAACTTATACTGTTCAATATTCTTTTTAATAGTTTGAATTTTTTCAACAACTTCTTTTTCATTTCGCCATTTCGAGGCTATGCTATCTCTCTCTTCTTGCAGTGCGGCTATCTCTTTATTCAATTCTTCAATTTTCTCCGGTGTTTCTTCGCGTTTAAGAGCTTCCCGTTCAATTTCGAGCTGACGTACTTTACGTTCTACTTCGTCGAGTTCTTCGGGCACTGAATTTATCTCTAACTTTAATTTCGAGGCGGCTTCGTCAATCAAGTCAATCGCTTTATCGGGTAAAAATCGCTCCGTGATATAGCGTTGTGAAAGGTCAACGGCGGCAATAATAGCCTCATCAAGAATCCTCACTTCGTGATGTGTTTCGTATCGTTCTTTCAATCCACGAAGAATAGAAATTGCGGAAATTCTATCGGGTTCTTCGATTAAAACAGGTTGAAATCGGCGTTCTAAAGCTTTATCTTTTTCAAAATATTTCTGATACTCTTTTAAGGTAGTAGCACCAATAGAACGCAATTCTCCACGTGCTAAAGCGGGTTTCAGAATATTTGCCGCATCCATGGCACTCTCGCCGCCACCACCGGCACCAACCAACGTGTGAATCTCATCAATAAAGAGAATAATCTCTCCGTCTGACTCAACGACCTCTTTGATAACACTTTTTAATCGCTCTTCAAATTCTCCTTTATACTTAGCCCCCGCAATGAGAGCACCCATATCAAGCGAAAATAGCTGTTTTGTTTTTAAATTTTCGGGAATATCGCCACTAATCAGACGATGTGCCAAACCTTCGGCTATAGCCGTTTTTCCAACGCCCGCCTCCCCTATCAGGATAGGATTGTTTTTCGTTCTACGAGACAAAATCTGTAAAACACGCCGAATCTCATCATCACGGCCAATTACCGGGTCCAATTTTCCCTTGCGTGCCTCCTCATTTAAGTTCGTCGCATATTTATTTAGTGCATTATAAGTCTCTTCACTGCTGGCACTCGTAACTTTACTTCCCTTACGCAAATCTTGAATCGCCTTTTTAATCCCGTTTTCCGTTACCCCCGCATCTTTTAAAATAGTAGCCGTCTTGTCATTAGACATGAAAATTCCGTAAAAAAGATGCTCTAACGCTACAAACTCATCACCCAAATCATTACAAAACTGTATCGCGTTTTGTATACTCTTTTGCGCCGAAGTGGATAGATAAATGTTTCCCCCTTCTACCTTCGGAATCGTTTTCAATTGTTCGTTTAATGCTTGAAGTATCTGTTGAGGATATGCGTCTTGTTTCTTTAATATAAAGGGAATTACATTCTCATCATTTACTAAAATGGATTTTAAAATATGGAGATTGTCAATTTGCTGTTGCTTATTGTTCATGGCAATCATTTGCGCATTCGCAATAGCTTCTTGTGATTTTATGGTAAATTTATTTAAGTTCATCGTATACAAATTTTTATTTTTAATCTATTTAACTACTATTCTAAATACAAATATGTTGCCAGATTAAAATACTGCCAAATTGTCATTTTTTCATCTTCTCTGTGAGAATAAAAAAATCTAGCGATTTTCTATAACTCTTTTGCGAAAAAGTTGAAAACCGCTAGATAAGTTAAATAGTATACGATTACGAAAATTTGTAGTCTATTCTTCTTCTTTATTTTCTTCTTCGTATTTCTTAATAATTTCTGCTTGAATATCAGCAGGAACTTGTTGGTATTCAGAGAATTTCATTCCATACGATGCTCTTCCTGACGTGATTGAGCTTAATGTGGTGGAATATTTATTCATTTCTGCTAATGGAACCTTTGCTTTAATAATTTGAAATTCACCTTCGCTTTCCATTCCCATTACAACCCCTCTACGTCCTTGTAGGTCAGTCATAACGTCCCCCATTCTATCGGAAGGTACAAAAACTTCAACGTCATAAATCGGTTCAAGAATTTTGGGTCCTGCATTTTTAAATGCTTCGCGGAATGCTTGTCGTCCAGCCAATTTGAACGCCAACTCGTTAGAATCTACAGGGTGCATTTTCCCATCAAAAATATTTACAACGATATCACGAGCATACGAACCTGTCAGAGGACCTTCTTCAATTCTTTCCATAATACCTTTTAAAATGGCAGGCATAAAACGAGCGTCAATGGCTCCACCCACAATACAGTTGTTATAGACTAACTTGCCTCCCCAAGGTAAGTCGTAGGTTTCCGTTCCACGGATAGGATATTTCATTTGGTTTGGCATGCCGTCATAATAGGCTTCAATAAGCATGTGAACTTCACCGAATTGACCTGCACCACCCGATTGTTTTTTATGACGATACGAAGCTTCGGCAGATTTGGTAATAGTTTCACGATACGGAATTTTAGGAGGATAATATTCAATATCTATTTTAGAGAGCTTCTCAATCATCCATTTAACAAGGTTGAGTTGTTGTTCTCCTTGCCCCGAAATAATAGTTTGCCTTAATTCTTTCGACTGTTCCATTAAAAAGGTTGGGTCAGTTTTTTTAATTTCATTCAAGGCAGCTCCCAGTTTTTCGTCATCGGAACTATTTTTTGCTCTAACAGCGGTACGGAATTTAGGTTCAGGATATAGAGTGGGTTCTATTATTGTATCTCCTGATTTCACAAGCGTATGTGAAGTTTGCGTTCCTTTTAACTTAATGGTTGCAACAATATCTCCGGCAACAGCCTTTTCAATTTTGTCTCTATTTTTTCCTGCACAAACTAATAATTGAGAGATACGTTCTTTGGTGTTGGAATTGGGATTATAAAGGTCCATAGCTTCCGCTACTTCACCGGCAGCAACTTTTATAAATGCCATTTCCCCTAAGTGCTGTTCAATTGTAGTTTTAAAAACATAACCTACAAATGAAGCTGCCGGGTCGCAATTTATAACTTTTCCGTCTTTAGTCTTCATGCCTTCTACTTCGTTAGGAGCAGGACAATTTCCTTTAATAAAGTCCATTAAACGAACTACTCCTTGGTCGGTTTTAGCTGCTATACACAATACCGGAAATAGTCCTCGACTTATTACACCCAATTTCAAGCCATGCATCATCTCTTCTTCACTCAACGTACCTTCTTCAAAATATTTATCCATCAACTTCTCATCGTTCTCTGCGGCTGCTTCAATAAGTGCGTTATGCATCTCTTCAACTTTATCTTTCTCACTAGCCGGAATCTCTTCTACAATAGGCTTTCCGCCCCCGATTGGGAACTTTAAAAGTTTATTTTGAAGTATATCAACCACAGAATCGAAACCTACACCTGCATTGATTGGATATTGAAACGGAGTTACGTTATTACCGAAATAATGTTTTAATTGACGAAGAGTTTCATCAAAGTTAGCTTTTTCATGGTCCAGTTGATTAACAACAAATACAACCGGCACATTCATCTTTTTCGTCCATCGCCACTGAATTTCCGCACCGACATCAACACCATTTTGAGCATTAATTACCATCATAGCCGTATCCACAACACGTAAGGAGCCAATCACTTCTCCAATAAAATCATCAAACCCGGGTGCGTCTATCATGTTGATTTTAATGCCGTTATGTTGTGCATACATGACCGTAGAGTTAATAGATTGTTGTCTATCCAATTCGATTTCTCGGTAGTCAGAAATTGTATTTTTATCATCAACCGTACCCCGTCTGCTAATTACGCCTCCATGAAAAGCTATGGTTTCCGCTAATGTCGTTTTCCCTACACGATTACCTCCAATAATGGCAATATTTCTAATTTCATTTGTTTGATAAACTTTCATTGTTTTTCTTTAATTACTTGATTTATATATTATTTGACTAAATTTTAAAATCTTTTAAACCGAGTGCAAAAATATATTTTTTTTCTTACTTAAAGGCTATAAACGGTGAAAATTTTTAAAGAAAGTAAAACTTTTTTCAAAATTATATGAATTGTGCAGTTCTCTTATCAACTGTTTTCGATGTTTTTCTGAGAGGTAATCTTTTATAAATGAGCTATTTATTATTTTTACACCTACCTTTTTATGTAGTTGATGATAATTTTATTTTTAATTATTAGGGCGTGTCCCCTCGCTACGCTCGGGGTCGGCGTCCGGCTACAAGTCCGCAGCCGGTAGTCGTGTAGCCGCAAAGCCACAAAAAGAGCTTCTAAAGTCGCTTTTTTGTGGCAGCGGCTTCATCGCCTCCCGTCTTTACGGGCTTTCCGCCTACCGCCTCACGCAGAAGAGACGTGGCATACACGCCATTTCTTTCCTATCAATTGCCCGACTTTTAAGTCGTGGACGGAGTTATTATATTGATATTCGCGGCTTTAGTCCAAATTTATTTTATTATCATATCTTTAAATCGTTTCATAAGATGCTTTATACGAGCAACTTGGCTGCGTGAGGCGCTTA
>ERZ795049.3604-NODE-3604-length-16226-cov-30.401954_pt1 | contig 16226 bp, 20 predicted proteins | sample MGYA00375133_ERZ795049 | MGnify/ENA primary metagenome ERZ795049 (study PRJEB30178, sample SAMN05720147) | activated sludge metagenome | isolation source: anaerobic digester from wastewater treatment plant | place: Japan | collected 2015-04-20 ...
ACAGCGTGTCGTTGTACGTCTTGAGGTACGCTTTAAGCGCCGTGCCCGTGACGTTGGCGCTTGCAGGTGACCCGCCGGGGTCATCCACCGCGCGGAAGTAATCGCCATCAACGGGGGTTATCGTGCTGAGTGATTGTTCTTGTGTGTCTGCCATAATTCTCCTAAGTGATTGATCTTCCAATTACGTCTTCGTTCTGGGGTATTCCAATATGCATAATTCCATCTGAATAAATAATTTCGTTTGACGTTAAGGTTTTATCAACGTAATTATCCAGCAGCGCTGTTGGAACCATCGGTCCGTAGAATACTAACCCCCTGTCACAGATAACACCGCTATTGTCATTAACTATTTCCTCATCCGTTAAATCAACGTTGTATAACAAAAGGCGGCTTATCTTTCCCTCAAAAGACCATCCGTAAGTCGGCGGTGCTACTAATGAAAAACTTTTTTTCCCACCGATTGTAAATGCCAAACCGTTGTCACCGTAATACGCATTTGTATTACCCTCTATCGTTGCGCCTGCGCCCATTGTAAATTCCTCGCTCTGTTTTACTCCATCTACAAACACGGAGGGTGTTTTATTAATATTGTGAGCATCGGGAACAGATATAGCTACCCGCTGTGAACTTCCGACACCTGATGGAAAGTCAATTTTTGATGTTGTGTTGCCGGTATGAAATGATTGAAAGTCAGAGTCATTGACGGTCCAACCTATCCAGTCGTAATTCGTGCCTTCGCCATCCCCCAAATCGACCGTATGCTTACCAAATATATTACTTAGGAAGTGATATTTATAAACATTAATATCAAATATCATTGTGATAGCACTTGGGTCTGTCAGTCTGACAATATTCCCAAAATCTACTGCTCCATAATCGTAATTAAATTCAAGCGCTATCGGTGTCAATTTACCATTCGCAACACTTGGTAATGTTTCGCCCAGCACCCACGAATAAGTTATAACGTTCCCCTCCGCTACGTTGAAATCGATCCCGTTCACGTAGTAGTAATCCGCCAGGTTCAGCGTGCTTTCCGTCACCTTCACCATATCGCCTATGTCAATGGAGAGGAACGCGAACATGTTCACATCAGACTTGTTCGCTATCAGCGTTACTTTCTCAAGTTTTGTACGCGGGTCTTTATCGACAAAAATAATTCTATTTGCCAAAATATTTCCCGCCGCCGCGTCCCGCTGGTACTGTTGCTCTATGTTCAACTCCTGCGCGCCGTAAGTCGTCTTGCTGGTGCTGTCCTCTGCCATTGCCTTGATGCTTGAATCCTGATAAACGCCGTATCCCTTGAGGTATAGGCGCGTCACATAGCCCACGTATGCGCTTGAACTCGTCAGCGTCACGTCAGCCGTTGCGGTCTTGAATACCACGCTCACGGTCAATGAAGTCGTGAGGTTCGTGCTCGTTCCCGCTTTGTTCCGGTTCATCAGGTAGTCTGTCGTTGCCACGGGTTGACTGCACAACTCCGTGATGGCGTTGCAACTTTCTTTCGTTGTCACGTTCTGGTATTTCACGTTGATGGTCTTCGTTTCACCTGGCGCCAGCATCAGCGGTGTACCCAATGAGTAGATGGTCTGTTCTTCTGTATCAACGCGTTTCGGGTAAGCGGTGACGGTCACTTTGTTGAGGATATTCTCCCCGTGCGTTCTTTCGTACCGTTGCGCGGTTCCGTTGATGTGCGCGTCCTGCGTCTCGTTCAGCACAAGTTTGTCAGTTGCGCTCCCTGCCAGTAGCACGTGATCCGTTGCGCTGCCTGCCTTCAGAATGTCCCCGCAATCCGCTGCCAGCACGGGCAACTTGCTCACCGTGCGGAGTCCGTTGCGCGTTGATTCAGCCTCGAATACCAGCGTTTCCCCGTTCACCTTGTCATGCCGATTGTAGAAATAGCCGTTCTCGGATAGCACAATCTTGTTCAGTTCCGTAGCCGCCTTCGTGGTGGTTGTCACCGAATCGAACGCCGCCGGGAACTCGTAATCGCCCACCGCGTAATTGGTCGCCTGCGGGGTCTGCCCCGTGTCGCCCACGACGACGCCTGAGAGATAGCCACCCCTCTTATACGTCTCGATGCTTCTTTCTGTGAGTGGGTATTTGTAGAGGTAGCCCATGAAGTCAACCACGCGCGCGTTGCAGGTGTGCTCGTACGTTGACGGGTCGCTGAATTTCAGGCTCTCTACCGTGCCCATGAATCTGACATAATCCACGCCGTCAAAGGTCACCACCATCTTGACCTTCGTGTTGATCGCCCAGCCGGTCAGCGCAGAAGCGTCATCTGGGTCGAACACGCCGTCGGTGTTATCCAGCAGCATCCGCATCTCGCCGGTCGCCGCAAGCCTGTCGGTGTATTTGTTTGAGCGCATCCCCCAATGCCCGCTCACGCCCTGCTTGGTCAGCACGTAGCCGGATATATCCACCCATGCCGCGCCGGTTGCGTTGTAGTAGTACCACTTGATGGTCGGGTAATATGCTGTTGATGTCATCGGACTAAACTTGACCTTTCTAGGGCTTCGATGAACGCGCGCGCCATGCGGTCATAGTCCACCTCGCCGCCGCCTGAATATCCGCCTACCTGCCCATTCGGGATGATAGTGCCTGCCGCGTTCGGCTTAAAGATTTCAGGACCGTTCTCACCCACCAGGTAAGGCACATTCGGCGCTACTGCGCCGCCAACGGCGCGTGAGTTTGCTGGAAGTCCTATATACGGATTATGCGGTCCTTGTCCTGAGAATGCCATTGCGGCGTAAGCTGATTTATCTATTTCGCCTCTTACGGTAATTGTTATTGTTTTGTTCTGTAACCTAGCTATCGCCTGTCCAAGACTATTCGCGACACCTATTCCATCAGACATAATTCCTGTAGCCGTGGAAACTGACCCTCCAAGCAGACCAAAACTCTGTGCAGATTTCGTAGTAGATTGATAAACTTCTTCTTGTGTTTTGACTGCTTCTCCAGATAACTGGGTTCCCTCAAATAATTTATTTAGCCATTCCGCAACCGCTGTATTCAGCGCCTTTTGACCAGTTGTAACCTGCAATATCATTGTTAAAAAATCATTGAGTGCTGGAATTACCGCGCTTCCTAATGTGACTCCAAGCGCCCTGGATATATTATCCAGCTCGACCATTGACTTCTGAAACTCAACCGCTTGCGCTTTTGTTGATTCTGTTGCAATAAGGTTTTCCCATAACTTCCCATTGAGTTCGTCAATCCCTGCTGATCCTAACTCAAGGAGTTTTCCCATTTCAGGGCCAGCCGCTTTTCCAAAGTTTTCAACAAGAAATGTATTTCTCTCAACAGATCCTTCTAGCGCAAGGTATTCATCCGATAGTGTCTTTAGTCCCTCAATGGTAATATCAATACCGTTCTTTTTCCCTGCCTCAAGCGCGCTGGTAAAATCCTTTTGGGTTATTAATGCTAATGATGAAATTTCTACCAATCTACTTGTTTCTTCGATTTGTAATCCAAGAGTTCGAGAAAGGCTGTCCATCTCGCTGTTGTATTTGATAGTGTCTTCTACGGCTTGTTTTGTATATTTGATAAACCCTGATACAGCCGCACTTACTACACCAATAGCGGTAGCTGTACCAAGCGACATACCAGTAAGATCAGAAAACTCTTTACTGATTTTACTGAGCGCTCCTTTAGTTTTATCGTTTGCGATAACATCAATTTCAACTGTATTAGCCATCAGGGTTCGCCCTCAATTTCCTCAGCGTGTAGTACCTGTGAAGCCACAGCATCTTTGACCCTGCCACGATCTCCCACGGCGGCACGCCCCAACTCTCCGCCGCGTCAAGTACGCCAACCCACGCGGGAGCAGATGCGGTCTTGCTCACAATCGCAAACCTTAACTGCTCCCGTTCGTAGGGTTTACGAACGCGTCATTGACCGCCTTCATGAACTCGGTCACCACCTCAAGCCATTCCGCTTTCGGTACGCTCTTGAACACCGCCCGCGCGTCCTCAACCGATAACTCGTTGCCTTCTTCATCGGTCACGAACAGCAACAGTTTTTCGTAAACTTCCTTCTGCGATAGCTTGTCGAAGTTGAACCAATCGTCAATGGAGAAATTACGGTCAAACTTCTCCTGCGTGACTACCAGTTTCACTTTATCCATATCACGCCCACGCCGGTGCGGTTCCGCCCATTACGCTGAAGTGCACTGTTCCGATGCTCAGCGCCCCATCAGGCGTGCCCTTCACTGCGAAGTTGTCCAGGCAGAACTCGCCCGATAGCGTCTCTCCAGCGGTTTCCGGTTTCACGCTCACGGTCTTGCTGGTTGCGCTGTTGAGGATGCCCTTCAGCACCGTGTAAGCGCCAGAGGTGGTGTGTGTGTCGTAAAGGAACTCAAAGGTGATGCCTGTCACCGGTAAGCCAGGGATGAAGTTCTTACTGCCGTCCCCGAATCCGGTTACGTCGATCACGCCCGCGTCCTGCTGGATCTCGAAACTCACGCAATCTGTTGATAAATCCTGCGGGCTACCTGCTGAGTCATCAATGGTGATGACCGCGCCTTTTGCTGAAATTTTAGCCATTTGTGTCTCCTTTAGTATTGTGCGTAGTGAACGGTGAAGCCGAAGGAATCCCCCGCGCTCCCTGTCCGTGTCGCCACAACTTTCAAAAACTTGTCAATTGTTCCGGATGCAACCGCTTGTCTCTCGGATAGCACCGCGCTCCCGTCAGCCGTGAAGGTGATGAGGTCGTTATACGACCCGTCGGAAGTCGCGCAGTCCTGTATTTTTACCACGTAGGTATCCGCAGCGCACGAGCTCCAGATGTGCAGCGTGGCTGAACATCGTGCCGTTACCTGCGCCGCGTTGAACTGGTAAGCCGTTGTGGTGGTGGTGTTGGTAATAGTCCCGTGTGTCAGCACCTTGCCAAACTCCACGCCCTCGTTATCCCCGTAGCTCTCGAATTGTATCGAGCCCACAGAAACAGCGCTGTCCGGCGTTCCTTTCGGGTTGTACGTGGCCTGCGTATAAGGCAGGCTGATGCTTGGGTTTCCTGTGGCGTATCCCTCAGGCAGTATCGTCACGTGGTGCTCTCCAAAGTCGTGCAAAGCCGTGTGCACCGTAGAAGCCGTCGATGACCACAGCATGTCCGCCTGTATCTTTGCAGTTGGCAGTCCTGGTATGAAGTTCTTGCTCGCGTCAGAGAAGCCCGTCACATCAATCACCCCCGTGTCGGTGTTCGCCTCAAATGCGGTAGCGTAGGTTGATAAGTTGTATCCATTTATCAGTATGATCGCGTTTTTCGCGCTTACTTTGCTCATGTATTATTCATCCTTTCCCGGAGCGTTATTTCAAACATGCACCCGAAGAAAGCCTTGCCATCCGGCGCTTCAAGCACTCCCAGGTCACTTACGTTCACGCGCATCACATCCACATCGGTCAAATCCATCTCAGCCACAGCCTCGATGATCATGTCAACTTTCGTTGCCATCGCGCCGATAACATCCTTCAAGCCCCTTGTCGCTCCCGCCTGTTCGTGCAAATACACGTAGCGGTAAGTCCTGTTGAACGTCCACAGCCTGGTCGTTGGTGCGCCAAAGGTGGTTGACCCCGTTTCCGGTTCGCCGTTTCCGCCCAGCACGAACCCATCCGGAGATGGGAACAGGATTGGGCAGTCGCGGGAGTTTACCGTTTCCGGTATCTCATCCACGTCCTTGATAGTCACGCCTGATACCGTGAGCGCCGCGATGCCTGCCGCGATTGTCGCCGTTGATAGGCTCATGCCAGCCTCGCGTAGTTCATCAGGATGGTGCGCACGCTCGCCGGCACATCACGCGGAGTGATCATCACCCCGCCAGCAGTCAGTGTTGATTCAGCCGCCATGTTCTCGCCGAACCTGCGGTGATAGAACGCCGTGGCGATCTGCAAACAAGCCTCGACAATATCAGCTGGTGGTGAGTATGAGTACCCCCACGAGCCAAGTATCTCGATCACCTGTTCGTTGTCACCGTCTGATTCTGCTTCCCACGAGTACGCGCTTGAGTTTTTGATCTTGACCGCGTATTTCGGGTTGGCGTTGGCAGGCAGCAGGATGTACTCCGTGCTCGCCAGGGTGGTGCCGTCGCCGTTCGTCAGCGTGGTAATGGCCAGCAGGTCATCATCTTCGATGTAAAGCGTGTTGCCATCCGGCACGTCGTACTTGCGAGTTTCAATGCGGGCGAAAAAGGTGCGCCGTGTTTCCGTGTCGATGAACCTGCTGGCCCCTTCCAGGATGTCACCGATAACCGCGTCGTCCGTCGTATCGGTGCTCTCGATGCGGGCGTAGTTCTTGAAATCCGTTATGCTTGCGTATGCTGTCATATCATGTCCTCACAGGTCTGCGTGAACAGCGGGTGGTTCTGCCACAGGATGAAATCCATCACCCCTGTTGGATGCGCTCCCAGATGCCCAACAATACAGGAGCGGTCAACGTAGGGCGTGTATCCTTCCTGCCTCACCCGCTTGAAGAAGCGCCTGTCTTCTCCACCTGCCTCGTAAAGCGTGTCCTGCTCCCACCAATCGCCGTATTTCGCCGTGTCCTCAAGCACTTTCCTGTGTATCAGGCAGCAGCTCGTGGAGGTGAAACTGACGGGCGTAAGCGCGTCTTCTGGTCTTGGATGGATCACTTGCGGTCCAGGCAGGATGTTGTCTTTCCTCTCCATGAACCAATCCCGTGTCTCATCTGCCATTTGCGCGTGTCGCTCGTTATGAATCTTCCAGATGTGAGGGAGCGCCGGGTTCTGTTTGGTGAATATCAGCGCGCCGATGGTTGGTTCATTCCAGGAGAGCAAGCGCTCAAGTGTCAGCGGGTGATACACAACGTCATCGTGCACGCTCCAAAGCCACTCAGCACCACTTTCCAGGAACCCACGAGTCAGGTCGTTCCACGTTCGCATCGTGTCACCCGGCGGTGTCAGCTTGAAGTTCAGGCTGTATCCTTCTGGTACTTTCGTGTGCATGTATCCTGATACTTGCAGCCAGCTCTCTGGTCTATTCGACCCGCACGGTATCCAAAGCAGGATTTCAGCCACTCGATTCCTCTCCAGTTCCCCTGAATATCGCGGATTGGTGCCACACCATGAAATCGGGCACGCCGCTTGCCAGGTCACCGTTCAGGTGCCCGGCCACGCAAGAACGGTCAACGTAAGAAGGGAAGCCTGCTTCTCTCGCGTGCTCAAAGAAGTTGCGGTCTTCTCCCCCGCCAGCCACCTCGTCATCGAGTCTGAACCACTTTTCTTCCATCGGTTCGCGCAATGCCTCAAGCACGCTCCTATGTATCAACGTGCAAGAGGTAGAGGTGAAGCCGATTTCCGTTAACGAGTCTTCGGGCGGTTTCTCCATTACGAACGGCCCAAACTTTATCTGGTCGTAATTGCGCAGGTAAAACTGGTACGTTTCCTCGATCTTTTGGATGTACGCGGTTTTGTCATCGTTCAACGCCCAGATATGAGGCAGTTGTGGGTTTTGCCTGTGAAACACAAGCGCGCTGATCAACGGCTTATTCCATGACATCAGCCGGACAAGTGTTTCAGGAGCGTACACAACGTCATCGTGCACGCTCCATAGATAAGTTGAGTCGCTGTCCAAGAACTCCTTGATGACCCCGTTCCAGATAACCCCTATGTTTCCCGGTGTACTTCTACGAAAATACAAAGTATCAACGTTGTCAGGTTCTTCGGTGTGCATATAGGCTTCCACCTGTGACCAGCTTTCTGGTCTTCGGGAGCCGCAAGGAACCCATAAAGTAACTTTTTCCATCCGCTAATCCGGGCAGATGATGCTTGCGGATAGGGATGTCGGTTTTGCGTCATTCGGTGAACGCAGCACGCACACCACCGAGTTCGGCCACGCGGTCGAAACCATGAACCCGCTAAAGCGCAGCCAGGGGTAACTCTGGTCAACGTTCACGTCAACCACGAAATTCTGGTTTGACCCCTGCCCGGCAGTGATCTGTGCGCCTGATGCGCCCGTGATGCGTGCATAGGTTGCACCTGAAGTGGCCGCCTGCCAAACGCCCCAGCCTGTCGAGACGTTAGCGGTATTACCTGAAGGCGTACCCAGCGCAAAGATGAATGTTGCGCGATCCCATCCATAGGCGTTGACGCTGGTTACATCCAGTTTGGTAGAGGTGGTCGCTTGAGGCGGGCAAACGTTTTGCACCACCATGTAATCTGCAAATTTTTTGTTATGAGCCATTTTGTTCTCCTTTTTTGTGAAGGGGGTATTGCTACCCCCGTTCATCATTGTGTCGATTAGGCGGTACCCTGAGCCATCTTGTAGAAGGCCTCGCTCTGGAGAACGTCATACGCCCGGAAAATGTTGGCGAAGATGCCGACAAGTCCGTTTGCCATATACAGGTAAGGATTGCGCTGCACCAGCATGCCCGGTTTCTCAACCACCGCGAAGTAGTTAAAGTTGCCAAACAGCGTTGAGTACGATCCGCTGGTCATGGCGGCCATGTCATCGCTGACATAAGCCGGATAACCAAAGAAGTCAGCGCCCGCAGGGGTAGCGATGAAGTTGAAGTTTGAACCGGTCAACCCCTTCAGGTACCACTTGGTCGCGTTCTTCATCAGGAACCCGCACTCGCCCAGCACGTTGTACCCGTTGGTCAACGACCCGACCAGCCGAGCCAGTTCGGCGGCGGTCAGCGTGGTCGATGAACCAGCTGCGGTGGCGGCAGTAGCGCCGGAGTCGTCAACGAGGACGGCGGTCGCGACGGCATTCTCTGTCCCAGCCTCGGCACGTGCTAAGGCACCAGCGATCCAGCTTTCCCAGTTGGAATTGCGCACGCCAAGAAATTCTTCAGAAACACGCAACTCTTTGGTGTACTTCTTCAGCACCAGGTCTTTCTGGTCAACCGTTCTGGTTGTGTCATTGTTATAGGCGGCTTCTTCACTCGTTACCACAAAGTCAGTGTGCCGCGTTCCCTCAACCGGGATGAGCAGATGATCTGCATCGGTGCTGAAGTAACTGCACGGTGCCTGCCGCACCCATGATGCCAGATCGCGCTTGGCAATGATGCGGTTCAACAGCGGGTCAGGTACAAGGTATCCGCCCTGATCGCCGGTGGTGAGGTTGGTGATTCCGGTTGTCTTGATGCCCAGGTAGGATGAATCAGGAACGATCAACTCGTGGTTGATCTGTCCGGTCTGCATCCACGCCTTGAACGCGCCAACGCCATCGTCTGAGTCACTACCCTTTTCGGTAGTGTGGTACTCGGAGGCTCTGAGCATTTTCTTTGCTTTCAGTTCCTCAACAGCCTTGCGAGCGCCTTCGGCTTTAGCGTCTTCGATCTCTTGCTTGCGAGCCGCTTCAGCGGCTTCGGCATCCTTCATCGCCTTGATTTCGGCGGCGACCAATGCCTTGATGTCAATAGTTTCTTCCATTTTGTTTTCTCCTTGATGGATTGATGTTTCTTTCTCGTCTATCGGCAACGCCGCCTCGTCGGGAATTAATGATTTCAGCGATACCACCGTGTTTCTCGGCTCCGCTGGTGTCGGCGTGAGCGATACTTCGCCCACGAACCAACTCTTGATGAACGCGGCTTTTCCAGCCGGTTCACGCTCTACCAGGTGGCTGAGCGCGCCTGATGAATAGCCCAGCTTGCCCGCTTCCACCAGTTTGTAGATCTCTTTTTCGTACTCGTCACGCAGGTTCAGTTGAGCCTCAGCCCACGCCCCCACGTCGTCAATACTGACCGATGCCTTGCCAATCACCCGCTTCTTGATCGTCTTGTCAAGCCCGTGGTTATACAGCACGGGCATTTCAGGCGGGTAATGGAGGTCGGTGTCTTTTGTGAAAAAGTCGCCGGTCAGGTCAGGGTCTTCTGCTGTTGAGAAGCGCACCAAATACCCGCCGACCTTTCCTTCACCGAGAGCCTTCAGCTCGCTCCCAAATGCAATTAATGTTTCCTCCATAGTCACCTCGTTAAACGCAAAAATGCCGCCTGTCCCGTTTCCGAGAAGCAGCTGACCGATGACAACGCATCGCGGTCTTACGCCCGGCGCAACGTCCGCGCGTTATTCAGTTTTTCGTACCATCGCTTGATGAAAGTCGAAGGTAGTCTCTCCGTACACGTTATGCCCCGCCTGCACGGCAACGCCGCCAGTTGGAACATACCCCACGCCAATGTAATAGTTCACGCGCTCCTGCAACAACAACTTACTTGACTCTGATACGATGATGTACTCGAGTTCCGGTTGTTTAGGTTTGGGCATACATAGTCCTCACTATCTAATGGTCACAAAAGTGGCCTTTTGTTGCGTGATTCGTTATTACGAATTTCCATTGATCCATTCCTGAATCTCGCGCTCCGCCGCCTTGATCGCGCCCTTGATGTTCGTGTTCACCACAGCCATCATCGTGCGCCAGCCTACCAAGCGCGGCTGGTTCGCCTGAGAGCCATCACCCATCACGTGTCCTGCATAAGGAACGGGGTTATAAACTTTCGCCCCAAACCCACCACCCTGAAGGCTGTAAGCCCATCCGCGTTTCAATGTTCCACTTCTATGCGGCGCACCTGGCGCAATACTTCCTTCGCGTATTCTCGCCATCACATACCGGCGCTGTTTGTCGCTACTGAATGTCTGTCCGTAAGCTGATTTTCTGCTCACGTACCTGTAACCAACGTAGTGCTTCAGCCCGTGCGCGTCATCACCGATAAGATATGTCGCCACAGCTGGAGCCGCAATCTTGCGCGCTTCCGCTGGTAGTTTCTTGAAGAACGCCTGCAACTTTTCCACACCTCTAACGCTGAACTTTATCATCCTACACCTCCGCGAAGTCCCCGCTGATTACTACGCCATCTACCATGCGTGCCTGTACCCTGTGCGCGCATTTGAAGTCATCCGGAATCTTCACGATCACCACTTCCGGCCTGTCAGTCGCCATAACACGGGATAAGATGGATTTTATGTCGTTGTTGGCGTAGATGCGCCACACCGGAAGCCCGAACGCCAGCGCCACCTTGCCAATGTCCGGCAGAGTCAGCCCGCTCTCATTGTTGCACCCAACGAAGCGCCCGTCGAAGTACCCGCGCTGCGTGTTCATGATCGCGCCGTAGCCGCCGTTGTCTGTCACGATGAACTTGATGGGCAGGTTGAGCCGCTTCACAACTTCCAGCTCCTGAATGTTCAGCATGAACCCGCCGTCACCCACCGGGCACAGCACGCGCTTGCCTGTTGCCAGCGCCGCTCCGATCGCTCCTGGTATTCCCTGCCCCATTGCACCCAGCGCGCCCGCGTAAGTGAACTGCTGCCCAAACTTCACCCGCCACGTCTGGAATAACGCCTGCGCCGGTGTAGAACATTCAGGCGCAATCACGTCATCGTTGCGCGCCAGCCTTGATAGTTCGTCAATCACGCAGTAGTAATTCGCCGCGCGTTCATCCCAATAACTCTCGTGAAATACCGGGTTCAACTGGTTCAGCACCCTGCACGCCGTCAGCCACGGCTTGAAGTCGCCCTCAATCCACGAGGAGCGCAACCATTCGCCAACGTCTTCCTTCACGGTCTGCCAGGATGAATCGAACTTCGCCAGTTCGCGCTCATCGCAATCCACCACCACCTTCTCGGCATGCGGCGCGATATTCTCTAATTGGTACGCCGTTTGGTCGTGATCCATCTTTGCGCCCAGCACCAGCAGGTAATCGCAGGATTGTAATATCCGGTTCGCCGCCGGCTGCCCAATCGCCCCTGGTCGCCCGCAGTAGTACGGGTGATCATCGCCCATGAGTCCAATCGATTTCCATGTCAGCAGCACGGGTATGCGCGCGCGATGGATGAACTCGTAGAAGTCCAGCTCGTAATCGTTGCATCCCCAGCCCGCGATGATGACCGGCTTATTCAATTTCAGCCCCCTGCACGTCTTGAGGTATGTCAAGCCACACCGGCCCCTTGCGACCAATTGTTGCACACTCCAGCGCGATCTCAAAGCATGACTTCATCCACTCCGGCTGCATCACCGTGATGGCGTATTTCGTGATAGGCTTCACCAGTTCCACGATCTCAACCTCCTGCGGGCCAACGTACCTGCGCGCCCCGTGGCACATGTGCTTCCTTTGCACCTGCCCGCTGATGAACAGCACCGGCGTCGAGTCCATCCACGCCGCCGCGCATCCCGTGATGGCGTTCGTTCCCCCCGGCCCCGTCGTCACCATGCACACGCCCAAGCCGTTGAGATGACCGTAAGCCTGCGCTGCAAACGCCGCCCCCTGCTCGTGAAGCATGAACACCGGCTCTAACTTCGACCCGTACAGCGCATCGTTGAGGTGCATCGAACCGCCGCCAACCAGACAGAACACATGCCTGACGCGCTTCTCAAGTTCCTGCACGATCCAATCAGCCACTCTCATATCACGATGATCTCGTTATCGCACACGCTCTTGATGTGTTCGATGAGTTTCTCCTTCTGCGCCTGCGCCATTACCACAATCGGATGTTCGCTGATCGGCGCTTCGAGTATTGGAATGCGCCCGATGGTCTGGTCTTTGAACGCGGGGTCGTTGCAGACAAAGTATTTGACGTTGATTGGGTAGCGCGCCAGCAGGTGCATGGCAATATCACCCAAGCCCCACACGATCACCGGCGTGTCTGCGAGCGCGCGCAACTTCTCCTGCTTCTCCTCGATATTCCTGATAACGTGCTCTTTGCTCAACCTGCCAATATCAGCGCCTTTCACGAACACGAACATCCGGCACGCCAACCCGCGCTCGTGGTAGGCGCTCGTCTCCGCCAACTCAAACCCCCAGCGCTCCATCAGCCTGAGCATGTCCAGCGTCCTGAAGTGGTTGAGGTGCACCTGGTGGTAATCCAGCATCGGCATTGACGCTGAACCCTCAAGCCCGATCGCCCCCGCGTCAGGAATGTCCACGATAAGCGTGCCGCCATCTTTCAGGCACGAGGTCATTTCTCTCATCACCGCGTTCATCGAGTAGATATGCTCGAACACCATCTCCGCGATGATCACGTCAACGTTATCCGGTATATCCTGCCCCGCTTCCACACAGGTCGTGTTCATGAACCCGTACTGCGCGAGTATCCGCGTCAATCCCTGCTCGCCGCCGCCAAAGTCCACCACCTTCGCGTCCTTCTGGAACTTCACGGCCACGTAATGCGCCCTGTCCCGTATGCGCTGTTGCTGTTCCGGGTCTTCCACTCCGTAACCGTAGCGCTCCTGGTAATAGCGGTCGTAATCGTGCTGCGTCACCGTGTCGTTGTCTGCATAGATCATCCCGCACGCGCACCTGAACCAATCCAAGTATTTCGGGCGCGGCCAGCCGTCAGGCACAAGGAAGTCAGACCGCCAAAGTAACTCACGCTTCGTGCTGTCGCAAATAACGCAATGTCTCATTCCATCATCCTCTTGATGCAGTAATCCAGATCAAAGCGCTGGTGCAATCCGATCTCGTGCGCACGTCCGCAGTCCGGCAGGTAATACGGCGCTGGTTCCACAAAATAGCGCTGCACGTGCTTGATGGGATGCCCGTGAACGTAATCGCCCACTCGCTCCGCCAGTTCTTCAATAGTGATCGGTATCTCGCTGCCCACGTTGTACGCGCCCGGCCTGCCAAAGCCGATGATGCGCAGCATCCACACCAGCAGGTCTGCGATGTACAGGTAGGAGCGCACCGTCTTGCCCGTGCCGTATATCTCCATCGGCTTTCCCGCTTTGACCGCGTTCACGAACGCCGTTATGGCAAAGTAATCGCGCAGCCCCGGCCCCGCCGTTGCGAATATTCTGAGAATGCGATAATCTAAGCCAGACTTGGCCAGCAAAGCCTCTGAGCGTGCCTTCTCTCTCCCGTACTCAGTCTTGGGGATGATCGGCGCGTCTTCGTTCACCTGCTGCGGCACGCCCCCGTACACCGCCCCGCTTGAGGTGTAGATGACCTGCGCTTTGCACAGTTGCGCGCACTCGATGACCGGCTCTATCGGCGTTGGCGCAAAGTGGAAGATGGTGTCGTATTCGCCGTCCACGAAGTCACGGTTGAGCGTGAGGTTGCACTGGTAGTCAAGCACCTGCGCCAGCCATGAACCGATGAAGCCCGTTGCGCCCGTGATCAGCACGCGCTCCCCCGTCCACAGCCACGCGTTCCCGTGCTCTCGCACAAAGTCAATGTCACACTTTGGATAAGAATTCATATATCCTTTCGCTCGCATAGTCTAATTGGTCGAAGTTCAGCCCGTGCCAGCTCCCAATCCAGAATCCGCTCGAAAACACCCTGTCCGCGTTTGGCAGCGGGTCAGCGTCGTAATCCACGCCCTTGTACGCCGGTTGGCGCGTGATGTTCCCGCCAAACATCAGCCGTGTCGCCACGCCGCTGTCTTCCAGATGGCGCGTGATCTCACGCCTGGTGAAGCCCGCGTCATCCCGAATCGTCAATGGAAATCCAAACCACGCTGTATCAGGTTTGTAGGATACTGGCAGGTAGAACCAATCCTCTGTATCTCTCAAGTTGTTGTAAAGGTGCGCGAAGTTCTGACGGCGCTTGTCCAGGAACGCGGGTAGTTTCTTCAACTGCTCAAGTCCCACCGCCGCTTGCAAGTCGGTTGCCTTCAGGTTGTAGCCGATGTGCGAGTAGATGTACTTGTGGTCGTACTGCACACCGTCGATCGTGTAATCGAAACGCCGTCCGCAGGTGTCATCGTGCCCTGGTTCGCACCAGCAGTCGCGCCCCCAATCGCGCATACTGCGCAGGCGCATGAACTCGCTCGTGTCGTTGGTCAGTACCATCCCGCCTTCGCCTGTGCTCATGAAGTGCGCCGGGAAGAAACTGAATGTTGCCGTGCGCGTGTCCTGTCCGGGGAAGCATCCATCGCAGGAATCCACCACCTCGCCCGAGGTACAGAAATTCCCAAGCACGTGACAGCCAACATCGACTGTGTGTTTGGGAAGATATGAGCCTATTTCAATGTCCACGAAATAAGGCCGTGCCCCGCTCTGGATGATCGGGTTTATTGTGGTAGGGAATGAACACGCGCTCACACGCACGGGGAACTTCCACTCACGCGCCCCGATTGCCAGCAGGTTGGCGGATGAACCGCTGTTCACGAATATGCCGTGCTTGTAGCCGTGAAACTTGGCGAAGGCGCGCTCGAATTCGATGACCTTCTGCCCGCCAGCCCAATGGTTGGTGCGTGCCACGTCGATGAGGGCGTTCACTTCCTCATCGCCTGATACCTGCCCTGATACGGGAACGCGCACGTCTAAGCCGTTACGCATTATCCAGTTTTGAAGCGATCACGATGTCTTGTATTCTCTCCAATGCGTTATTCGTTGCCCTCTCAGTCGTTGGCACCAGCGCGCAATCACAGCGCCAGCCACCGCACTCAAGCGCCTGGTTTGGCGGATTCTGCGGATGGATGCCTGACCGCTCCCAATCCTCCGCATACGCCACGATTCCATTGAGCGCCGCGCAGGTTGCGCAATGTTCCTCTGTCGCGCCCATTTCCCATTTCAGCTTGACCTTCTTGCGCTTGCCAAACCACACCTTCGCCTGGTTCACCACGTCGGTATAACGATGCGCCCACACTTCGATGCGCCCCGCAAACTTCGTGCGGTACTCCTCAAGCGTTCCGCCCATGAGCCTCAGCGCCAGGATGTCAGACCCCAACGCCAGCACATAATCGTATTCTGACGCGATGATCTTGTTCAGTTCCTCGTTATCTTCATCGGTGAACTCGGAAGGTTCAACACCAACCGCGCGCGCACCTTCACGCCACGCCTTGCCCATCTGGTCAGCGATGGTATCGGTCATGTCCTGTATCCACGCGAACTCGCCCAGCTCGCCCCTGAATAACTGCAGGCAGTAGGCGCGCAACTGGCGCAGAAACATGGCTTCAGTCTTGATCTCCACCAGTCGCCACAGCGCCGGAATCGCGTCAAGAAGATCAAGCAACCAGTTCATAACCAGATGACCTCTCCAAGTTGCAACCAAAGGTAAATATACTCAGGCGGGATTGTCAGCATCGGCATCCTTGTTTTGGTTGTCATCAATAGAATCAAACACGGATTCGTTTAGAGTTTCAGAATAATGAATAAATATGCCTTTCTGGTACGGCATATCAACATAAAATCCATATTTCGTTCTTTTGATTACGACTCCCTCACCCGTTGGCAGTAGATACAAACCCATGTGATTATCCTTTTGGTATGCGCTCATAATTCAAATAGTTTCCCTATTGACAACATAAGCAATTTTGCTTATAATGTTTATAACAGGAG
>ERZ795049.3606-NODE-3606-length-16219-cov-4.585870_pt1 | contig 16219 bp, 9 predicted proteins | sample MGYA00375133_ERZ795049 | MGnify/ENA primary metagenome ERZ795049 (study PRJEB30178, sample SAMN05720147) | activated sludge metagenome | isolation source: anaerobic digester from wastewater treatment plant | place: Japan | collected 2015-04-20 ...
TAAATACCCAAGTATTCCACCAGCACCTAATTCATTGTCAATAGCCTCATGCAAACGAAAAACATCTGTCAAATATATCTTTGTGCTACATTCAGGACAAATGTAAGTATGATCATCCTCTAAATCATTTTTATAAATTTCCAAACCATGAGCTTTCCCATCCAATGCACCGGGGCATGATGCCAGATGCCATACAGGAATACCTGAATCATATTCCTGAAATATAAACCATTTTAAAGTATCTATAAATAATTCTTTATCTGGCTTTGTTGAAAAGAAATCGAATAATATTTTTCGTACAGAATCAATTAAATCTTTTTCATTCTTAAAAGAAATATTTTTGGTTGGGATTGCGAATTTTTGACGGTCTATATTTTTCAATTTTTGAATATCATCAGGATCAATAAATGGTTTAATAGCGAGATTCTCTAGATCCTCAATAGTAAAGCGCAAGGCACCAAACTGAAAAAAAGCAATTGTTGCCGAAGGAAATTCTTTTTGAACGACAACTTCATTATAACCACCATCAATTGCGATCACATGCTTGATTGGGTTATTGTCTATTTTTTCAAGATGGCATATCAATTTATTATCGAATTCAATATCAGATGACTTCTTGGGCAAATTGCACAGTTGCAATAATTGATTAACTTCCTCATCCTGTATTACATACCCATGGGAAGCTTTGCTGGCATATTCAGGTGGTCGTTTACCTTTTTTACTCATGTAGCCCATTACATTCCACCTATTTCACCGAGAATCTATCAACTTGTACTGGTACAACGAAAGGATTTGAGTATGTTTTCATCCTGACAAAACCTTTGTCAATGTTCGAACTAAATTTTATCAAACTCTCGGAAAAGTCTGAAAAATCATAATATTTCTTTAATTCTTTAATCTCATCATCATTATTAAGATGAGCAATAAACCAATTCTGTGTGTTTTTAAGTATATTTGAACTAATCGAACTCACCTCTTGGGTAGCATATATCAGACCAAGATTTAATTTTGCTCCTTCTTTTGCGATTCGGTTATATATTTGGCTCAAATCTTTATCTTCTTTTTTAGGAAATAAATTGTGAGCTTCCTCAAAATAGAATTGAATGAAGTTATTAGGATGATTATTAACAAAATTATCCATTGAATTATAAAATATCTTTGAACATATTCTTTCAGAGTATAATCTTTGAATATCTGGGTCTCCTTGAGACAAATCAATAATTACTATTTTACCTTTTCTTAAATGCTCAACAATATCAACCTCAAAAGATTGTTTTGATTTTTCATTATGTAAGTTAATGAATCGCTTCAATTTATTGTAACCACTAACCAAGGATGAGGATCCAGGTTCTTTATGGCGCGTCAGCATCCCAAGGACTGCACGTAATTCCTCATCTGCCCATTCATGCCCATGTTTTTTTGGATAATTTTTTAAATAATCCCATTCTTTGTAGTTTTCCCAAACACGAGTAAACCATATCGTTGCTTCATCCAAACTTATTCCTTTGCTTGGATCAATTGGATCATCTTCTCTCACCTCTTCATTGATTTCCTTTGCACCCTTGAATTTCACCTTAAATCCCTTGGGAACAGGAAATCCAGCACGGTACAAACAACAAAAATATGCTGCTAATTTTCTATCAAATCTTACTTGGATAGATTGATCCGAATCATAATCATCAGGTTTTTCTAATGAAATCGATAAAAAACTACTTACATAATCTGCAGTTTCACCAATTTGTCGCAGATTAGTACTAATAAGGCCAAAACCTGATTCGACATCTGAATAAAAATTAACTTTCATTATTTCAAAACCAGGTTTTTCAAGTACACTATATCTTATGGTATCATCCTTATATAATTCAAAGATGGCTGTTCCTTCATCCTGCATGTTAGCATTGGCATATTCACCATTAATATCAAATATTATCTGGCCGACTGGAAATATTGGATTCCCCTCTTTATTAAAAGGATTAAGATTGTTTTCAACATCTCCTTTATAATCCTTAAGGGATTGCTCAGCTTTATTACTTATCTCTACCGATGCCTGTATCACTTTCTTTACAGTATTTGATTTTCCGGTTCGAGTCATTCCAAATAATGCTGTTCTTTTTCCAAGAAAATCTTGAGGGTTTATGTAAACAGGAACGTTGGTTAGACTTTCTTGGAATCGCAAACTTGAACTATATCTAACTCTACCGATTTTAATATCTGTTGCCCCTCCAGGTATTATTTCTCCACTTCTTAAATTTGCAATATACTCCAATACTTTTTCTTTTGGTTTGTATACACTATAGTTATGTGCACTGTAAAAATTCTCAACATCTGCACCAAATGCTATTTTATTTTTCCCATCTTTATAGAATGTTCCCAATATTCTGCATTCTAAACCTGAAAAGCTGAATTCATAACGGGTAAAATCATCAAGCTGACTTTCCTTTCCGCTTGTTTTAAGATTATCTTTATAATATTCAATCATCGAACTGATAACATCATTATCCGTTGGTAGTTTGGCTGGCTGCAATGCACGAAGAAGCAATGCCTCTGAAACAGATTCTTCGTTATCATAAAAAGCAAGTAAAAATGTACCTTGTGGGATACCGCCAACATTGGTTTTCCACGAATCACAAATTAATAAATTTGCTTTATCATAGTCTATATGGAAGGGTCTGCCGACAAATATCTCTTTTTGTTTTCCATCTTTAAAAATATCAACGGAAGCTAAATCTTTAATAGTATCAGTTACTGTCATTACTTTACCTTCCTTGTATACTTTCTCTTTTTATGTTTTATAATAGGATCTTTAAAACGTATTTTTGATTGCTTCCCATATTCTTCATTCATCTCGATAGAAACCCAGCGTCTTTTGAGCCGTTCAGCACAAAAACCTGTTGTATTACTTCCGGCAAATGGATCCAAGACAATATCACTGGGGTCAGTTAGAAATTCGATGAAAAATGATGCTAATTCAAGAGGCATTCTAGCGGGATGAGGAGTTATTCCTTTTTCTTTACACTTCTTCATAAAAAAATCAGAAGAATTTGTATTTGCAATTCTCAAAATATTTTTTGGTAATCTTTTTTTCGTTTCGACATCCATCTGATCAATCTCAATTACATTAGGCATAATACTTCCACCATGATCTTTCAAGAAGCTCTTCTTACCAATACGGTGCTCAGACGGTCGCAATCCTGGATTATATTTTTTTTGTTTAATAAGCTTTTTCATACTATCGCTATAAGGTCGAAGAATTTTAGTATTGTCTGCCTTGGGATAATCAGTTTTTGACATCCACCATAAATTCGTATAACTATCTATTGTTCGAATTCTATTAATTGTTACCCATTGAGCTGGAGAAGGCAAACGTGAAGGATTATAACATATGAATTTCTGGCATAATCTTAAGCCAGCCTTTTCATTATTAATAAAACTGATTAACGATTCTAATGGTAATAATGATTGTATTGGGCGTTTGGGCTCCCATGCATTACCAAGTTCAATTACTATTGAGCCATCTTCGGTTAGCAGATCAGAAAAAACTACAGCGAGATTTGAAAACCACTCTAGATATGCTCCTCCCTGTTGGTTTCCATATTTTTTCTTTTTGTTTAATGGGAAGGGGGGAGAGGTAAAAATAAGCTGGACCTTGCCGTGAAGCCTTTTATGCAAATCATTTGACAATAGTTTTTCGGAATCACCAATATAGTATTTCCCAAGTTTTGTTTTATGAAATGGTTTATTCATATAATCCAACAAACTCGCCAATTACTTGGAATTGATTCTCGTAATCTTCATCTTGACAATGAAGAATGATTGGATTAATCTTATCATTTTCAGGTTTTAGAATTATAATTTTTGTTTCTTTACCTGATGCATCAAATTTAATTTCTTTTGTATATCTTTTCAGAGTATATTTCCCACCATTTTCAGGGTCAGTAACATCTCTATGTTGTATTAACAATATCCTACCATCTTTTGACCCCGCAGGAACTGGTCGGAAAATACAATATGAGCCATCAGGTATTGTTGGTTCCATCGACTTACCAATAGCTTGAGCAATGAACCACCCTTCTTTTAAACCCTTTCGTTCAATTGAAACCCAACCATCTGGCTCAATTTCCTGGCTGTCACCAAATTTTCCACAAGCAGCCTTTAATGTAAAAACAGGTAAGGCATCCTTGAACTCACGCCCTTTAAAATTTTTAATATAATAGTCAGTGATATTAACTATCTTTTTAGATTCAGGAGTCAAAATCGTCTGTTGATTCGATAAATCTTCAGCATCCCACCATCGAGCTGTTTTATCTGTTATGAACCTATAATCAACCCCCAGTGCTCTAAAATGCTTAGAGCCACACAGAAGTTTCCTACCTTCATTTGAAGATCTTAATTTTTTAGGATCAATATTACCTTTTGTTTCTCGAACCAACTCAAGTTTTTTCTTGCCATCATCTGCAATTCGCACGATTCCCCAATCAGGATTGTAATTACCGATTATAGATGGTACCTGGACCTTAAATTTGGGATTAAACTTAAAGAAAAATATAACATTATTATCATGTTTTAATTGATCTTCTACAAAATTCTTCTCAACATCTGAGTCAATTTGCATTTGATCATAAAGAGAAGATTGATTGCCTAAAATCATTTCACGCTGTGGATATGTGATCGACTCAGGGAATATTTCATCGATTAAATATGGTGCTGGTGCGTCTTTAATAATACTATAGTTAATAGTATTAGCCATATGATTTGATAGATACTCTTTTATCGTTGCGATAAAAATTCCAGAAAACCCCTCAGGGTTTGTAAAAATATTCTTTTTTTTATCTTCATTCATTTCTTTGAAAATTCTATTGATAGTTCTACGAGTAAGGCCTGTTTCTTTTGCTGCTCGTTCTACAATGTTAAAAACAGGATAAAACTCAACAGTCCGAGATACAGTTTTTGACTTAGGAACTTGGCCCGCTTCAGTTTCGAATTTATATGGATTATAAAGATCTATCTTCTCCCCATTCCCGAACAGGACTTCAGATTGTTCACCCTTTTCAACGATCTCGGCTATTACAAACCCACGTAATCTATCATCTTTATGTATCTTTGATAGATCATCTTTTTCTTCACAGCCATGAGTAGAAGAATAATCTTCCTCGGCATTTTCTGTATTTTTTTTATTCACTTCAATAAAGGCCTTGCCTTTTTTAATAGATTTAAGTGAAATTATGAATTCCGTAATAATAAAGTTGCTCTTCTCAACAACAATTTTCGGAAGAGGAAATATTGTATTATTCAGTTTCTCAATACATTCTTTTATCAATTCATCTGTATTAATGTTGATTGAATATTCCGTTGATCTATTTAACTTTCCCCAAAAGGACAGAAAATCTTTACTCTCAATGATGTTTTTATTAATTTTAGCTGATTTTCTCGTTGCATCGGTTGGTTTGGGTGGAGCCTCCATTTCGCCATCTTCGACATAGTCGTTCTGAAGATTTCTCGCATAACTCTCGTAGCTTTCATTAGCAATTACGGTTAGAACGTTGATCTCTTCATCCTGGATCCGCTCACCATTCTGATTTACACAAAGTCGTAAACCACGACCGATCTCCTGGCGTTTTCTCATTGTTGAAACCGTCTGATTAAGTGTGCATATTTGAAAAACATTTGGATTATCCCATCCTTCTTTTAAGGCAGAATGAGCGAAGATAAAACACACGGGCTCTTCAAAAGAAAGAAGCCGCTCCTTATCTTTCATGATTAATTCAAAAGCATCCTTTTCTGCATCACGTTGAGCCTGATTTTTCGCTTCCTCATCAACATACTCTATTTCTTCTTCACCAGATTTCTTCTTTTTTCTCATTACAGCAAAATAGGCCCTGCGAATATCCTCAGGTTTATATTTCTTAAATATTTTATATCGTTGTTTGATATTATTAAATTCTTCATCAAAAAGCTTTTTTATAACGCCGTCGTCATCCATATAATTAGCAACACGATCTATAAAAAACAATGATAATACTTTAATCCCTTTTTCATGAAATTTTTGTTGCATCTTCATGTGCTGCTCAATAGTTTCGCGTATTTGGACCCTGAATATATCCTTTCTTGAAGGACCAATCGAATTTCTGACATCAACTTTTTCTTCGTTTTCGAACTTGATATAACCACCATTTTTAAGACTGATTTCTTTTACAATATATCCTTTATGTAAATCATTACCTGTTTTTTTATATAGATCATCATTCTGTTTTAAAACAAATTCCTCTTCACGTAACATTCCCTTATCCATTGCGTTGGTTCTAATTCTTGCTTTTAATTGTCTATCAACCTTTACTATTTCAATGTAGGGTAGATTTGCACATTTATCTTCAGTGACGCCTACTACCTGAATTTTCTTGACGAGATTTTGTCTAAAAGCTTCCACAGGTGATAGTCTATAAAGTTGATTGGGATTAGTCCTGTGCGTGGCACTATATCGAAGGCTAAATAATGGATACAAGGTCCTGATTGCAGCCTTTGCAATTGGCGATTCCATATTCTGCGGCTCGTCCATTATAACAACTGGCCTTGTCTTTTGAATAAACTCATAAGGTTTTAACTCTCCCGGAAGTTTTTCAGATGCACGATAGATAGTGTTTGAAGCTTTATTGAAAGAATCAAGTGTTATAAGAATTATTTCCGTTGTTGTAGATGTTGCAAAATTGCGAATAATCCCCATCCTCTGACCGTCATATTGGTTAAGGTTGACAGTATGGTTACCATAAATTGCTTGAAAATGGGATTTCGTTATATCAAATGCTTTTTTCACACCTTCATATATTGCTATACTCGGCACTACTATAATATATTTTAAAAAACCATACTTGATCGAAAGCTCATATATAGTCCTCAAATATACATAGGTTTTGCCGGTACCAGTTTCCATCTCTACAGTAAATTCCGGGAAACGCCATGAATCATTTCCAACTCCATCAACTATCAATCCTTCGTTGACTTCAAGTTGTGTTGTTTGAGGTGATGCATTAACCAACTTGTTTATTTCTCGTATTTGATTTAAATTTTCAATAATCAATTCTTCATTGAATTGACTATCAACTGACATGTTCGATACAATTTCATCATCAAGCTTGAATGTTGTTTCAATTTTTGAGAACCCATTAAAGAGTTGTATAATAGAATCGACAGCTCTCTTTTGATGAGATTGATCGGAAATAAATTTTAATTTTAATTCACTCATGGCTCTTACCTATATTGTCTTCAATTGACAAATATCGGCAAGACGCATCTTCAGTGAATCAGTAAGTGCTGAGTCAAAGCATATGAGTCTATCTTCTTTCTGTAATTCAAGGGCATCTATTGTTTTAAGACTAATTTTTTCATCAGTACATATATGCAGTGAATAGGTAATTGAATCAGATGATACTTTAAAAATCTTATTAGTATCAATTTGTTTCAACTTATTAACTGAACAATTAAGTTGTATACCTTCCATGAGCATCAATTCAGTAACAAGATTTTTTTCTTTCCAACCTGTAATAATTGAACTTTCAAATATTTTTAATTGTTTATGTAATGTATCAATATCACCTCCTTTATAATCACTCCATGGTTTGAAATTTGATTGAGTTAGTTTATAAACTCTAAATCCTAGATCATATTTTATTTTACTATCTTCCATACCTGGAAGTGTATTTTTTGCTCGATTCTCGTTATTTTTAAGTTCTTTTAGGTTATTATTAATAACTCTTCGAATACGTTCTTTGCCAATTTCGGATATATTTTTATAACCTTCCATATAAGCTACCGAATCTTCAGGGCAAGGCTCTGGTAATTGGATGCATATAAATTTAATATTACTATTTGATTTGTTGTTATAATTAATAACTGCATGTGAGGTCGAACAAGAACCTGAAAAAAAATCTAAAACTATATCATCAGCATTGCTGCTGAATACCATATCAAATAGTTTTAGAATTAATTTTGTTGGTTTTGGGAAAGGAAATATATTACCATTGCCAAAAACTTCTTCAATTTCCTTTGTCCCATTTTGAGTAAAAACATCATCAATTATTGAAAATGCTTTTGTTTCCCTTACATTACCATTTTCATCTTTTAAATACTGCTTAATAAATACTGTCCAGTCGCCCTCCTTATTTTTTAAGAAACCTATTTCATTTTTACTTATTGCTTTTAATACTCTATCTTCACCCCAAACCCACTGCCTTTTAGGTTTAATTAATTTTCCATCTGGAGCCTTAATGCTATATTTAAGATTTTCTCTATTGCCCATACTCTTGCCAGCCTCTAAAGGTTGGGTTCTGTAAGGCCCTCTTTTCTTTGATAATTCATCTTCATATTTATAATATTCTTTGATATATTCCAAATCTGATGGGATATAAATTGGGGGAAGTATTTCTTTATTTTTAGAATAAAATAATATATACTCATGCAAAATCACCAAATACTTTTCTTTGGCACCTTGATATCTCTTTTTCCATACAATTTCACCGATAAAATTTTCTTCACCATATATCTCATTCATTATCTGTCGTAAATTATGAACCTCATTGTCATCTATACTTACAAAAATTACTCCATCATCCTGCAATAAATTTCTTGCAAGTCGTAATCTCGGATAAATCATTGACAGCCATTTTGAATGATATCTTCCATCAGCCATTGTATTTGTTGTCAATGGTCTATATTCACCGTCTAACTGACCAGTACGTTGCAGATAATCTTCCAAAGGCTCGGAATAATTATCATCATAAATAAAATCGTTGCCAGTATTATATGGTGGATCTATATAAATCATTTTAATCTTACCAGTATAGCTCTTTTGGAGTATCTTTAATACTTCAAGATTATCACCCTCAATAAAAATATTATTTGTATTATCTTCATTTATTCCTTCACCATGGCAAGGGACAAGAGTCCCCTTGCTTGGCATAACCGCAAGTCTGCGTGCCTCACGCTTTCCAGGCCAAAAAAGACCAAAATGTTCTCCTTTTTCTTCCTCAAGATTCTCACCGAAAATTTCCTTAAGAGTATCAAAGTTTATTTTCCCATCAGCAAAGGCCTCTGGAGTTATAAGCTTAAGCTGCTCGATTCTATCTTCAATACTACCAATTATTTCTTTATTAAAATCTGGAGTTATACGTTCGTATGACATGTTGTATCCTCACCTATTATAAATTAAAATTGTCATAAACATTCATTGACATCTCAATACCAGCATCCCTTCTTGCATCGAGATCCTCTTCGTCAGCTATGTCATTTATATATTTTCTAAACTGTGATTCAATTTTTGACTTTGATCCAAGTGAATATCTCCGGTACGACTCGCAAGAATAACGAGCATCACAGTTCCTGCATAACCAGGTAGCCAATTTAATAGTAGACCCGCCTGTCGTTGCATTTATTTTATCTATCGTGAGAGGGCCAAATTCATGATTCTCAATGCAATCAACAATTTCGCCAAATTCCTCTATAGTTCTTTCCACCCGTTCTTGCATAAATTTAATATTTATAACAGGGTCCCATTTCTGAAATTCTTGATCTATTGCTACATCATCACCCGACTGCACTGCTTTTCTGAGAGCTTTAGGGAAAGAAGTGGCGATGATAGCAGTTTCATCCAGTGATTCGCCCCTGAGATTTTGCCAAATATAAGCATAAACATTTAATTGTTTTTCAAAATCATCAATATTATTTTGAATCTGCTCAGGTTCGTGAGTTTTAATATCATACATGACAGTTTTATCAACTCCCCAAACAATATCCACTATACCCTCGATAGTGAACTTTTTATTACCTGGTGAGATCCGGTTTGGTAAACTTAACTTGACCTCCGTTTCGGTTACATTATTAGCTATTTCTTTTAATTTATGCCAATAATATAGTACTTGCATTCGAGCAAATGATTTCAGATCTGGCGATAAGGCATGACCAGTCTCCTCCTTAAGTATATTATAGTTGCGATCAAATATATCATTCAAAAAAATATCGGATACTTCATTAGCCATTCTTTTTCTTCTCCCTTTCGAAAATAAGATGATAATGAAGATCTTCTATGGTCCTGTGAATCAAACTTCCAAAAAACATTGTTTGAACACGTGAGGGTGCAAAGCCATATTTTCTATAAATCATATAGCTTCGTGGGCATTTTTTATATGTTACAAAATCACCTGTATATGAATAAACTGAACCGATATCATCAGTTTTATATGATGCATCTGGCATAGTATTGACATCAAATTCTTCAATAGTCGAACAACATTCATCAACTAATTCCTGAAATTCCTTATTCATCCAATTACCTTGAGAACTAAAATATGGAATAATTAATAAGTTTTTAGCCCTCGACAGTGCCACATAAAACATGCGCATTAAATCAAATTGTGATATTTTATCAAGTGGTTCTCCTTGACGATCTATTAACTTTCTTATCAGTATCTCATTCTTTCTTGGCCCACCTGCATTTTTTCTGGGATTAGCCATTATGACTACAGGAAACTCCAGACCCTTTGATTGGTGGATGGTAAGAAAAGGTATCCTGCCACGGGGAAAAGGATCTTCCGCGTCTTCGTATTCGGATTCTCCCCGTTTATATAACGCATATATATATGAATTAAGAAACATGTTGTGAAATTTGCTTTCATGCAAAGATTGTCCTGTAATCATGGGTGTAAACTCTTCCATGAAACGGGAAAGATATTGACTTAGAAGACCAAGATTACAGATTGGGCCTTCGTCTTTACCTTTTGCAGCTAGATCATATAATTTCCGGAAATGATCGAAGCCGCTTAATTGATAAAATAAATCAAGCAAGTTCCAGTCGAGAGATGTTGCTCGTATAACAATATATTTTAATGTATAAGGTCTGCCATCAGTTTTCCTCTTTTCCACGAGTTCTGAAAAACGACGATTAGTTATGGACTTTACCGCTTTTTCAGATAAACCAGGTACTTGAGAAAGAACTCGCTTCATGTTATTATTATCATAAATAGAGTTAATATCCCATTTATGCTTATCGATTATCTTTACTAACTTCTGATAATCAGCTATAATTGTTTTGATCTCATCCTTCTTATCTTCAATATATTGTTTTAAAAATCCATCCTTCTTAATCAAGCTGCCAGCAGCTTCTTTTGCTTCTTCCTGCCATTGATAAAATTCCTTAAGATCACCATACACTTCATCAAAACGTGGTGGATCTCCAAATATTAATAAAAAAAGTCCAAGTATTTCATAAGATTCCTGGACTTCAACGAACCTTCCCGCACGTGGTGCATAGACGTTTAAACCAAGTTTTTCAAGTTCTTGTTTTGCCTTGTTCGTTTGTACACTTTTCAAACTGGGAAATAAAAATGCTATCTGATTAGGATCATCCACTTTTTTATTATCAATGATTTCTTTCACCAGTTGAGCTATTTCAGCAAATACATTGTCAGGCTTACCTGGTTTAGAAATAATCACTGCCGGCCCGGGCTCCTTGCGTTTTGCAATTAGTTCCTTATCCATAACTCGGAAATGTCCGCGTGCTGGTCTTTCCTTCTTCCAATCAATGGTGAGAACAAACTTCTTGTAATACTCAACTATCGGAGTACGTGAGCGATAGTTTTCCTTTAGATTAATTTCTTCAGGATTTAACCGAAGATATGCTTGACATCGATCTTTAAAATCAACAAAATTTTCAACTGTGGCTCCTCGGAAACGATAGAGAGATTGATCATCGTCACCGACTACACAAATATTTTTATTTATTCTTGCAAGATTAAAAAAGATCTGCTCTTGAACGTAGTTGGTATCTTGATATTCATCTATAATTATATATTTGAAAATGTTCCCGGAATTTTCATTATTTACAATTAGTTCGAGAGCCTTTTGCTGTAAAATTGAAAAATCAACTTGTTCTATGGTTGATGATGTTTTTAAGGATTCCAAATAAAATGAATACAAGTCAATTAGCAAGGTTATTGCGCCGGATTTACCCTTGGTTTTCAGCAGCTTATTTTTCGCTTCGCGAGGATCAACACATTCCTCTGATAGTCTATTGAAAAAACCAATGCAATTTGCTACTGCCGTATGTTTTGATTTAGAAGTATACCATCCACTATCAAGTTCTTTATTGATTAATTCATGAGCCTCTTTAGAATCGAGACCAATTATTCCCAAAAGTTGGTTCCAGAAGCGAGAATTATATACAAAAAAATATTGAGATAATTCGTCCAAGAATATTGGCATAGCTGACCTGCTGCCATCTGCCGAGAATCTTCTATCACCCAATAATTTCCTGCACGATGAATGGATGGTCCCGACATACATTTTTGCCAGATCGTAATGTTTCCCAGTATAGTTACTAACGACACCTAAAAGTGATGATAATCCGAGTTGTAGTTGTCGAGCTGCTTTTTCTGTAAAGGTACCGAGAAATATTTCTTCAGGTTTAATGCCTTTGTAGACAATGAGGTTTAATGCACGCCATTTTAATACTGTTGTTTTACCACAGCCAGGGCCAGCAGTAATAAAAAGGGGGCCATCACCATGCAATATGGCTTTACGTTGGGCATCGTTTGGATTGATGTTTAATTCTTTCCAAAGCTTTTCAATTGAAGGTAATTCTTTTATCATAGTACTATATATAATTTTTGTTTTTTATAATCAGCGAACCATGAATATGTATAATTCATGTGCTTTTGTGTTTATAATAAGCTGACTTTCAAATAAAGCGAAGTTAATAATCTTATCGCTCTATTATTTGCACTACGTTCTATAACTAACTCACTATTCAAACAATCAATCAGTCGTAGCCACTGATGGTTGAGCCTGATCAATGCATGATTTTTTTTCAATATATCTATCTTTTAAATCAATTATGCTAAATAATATAGGATGAGCAGAAGATGATGACTTGCCAACTAAAATAGAATGTTGTTTTGGAAGTGTAGATATTGTGTGAGAATATTCTGAACCCATGTAATTTGATAAAAAATCTAAACCTGTTTGATCGAATGATTGCATTGCGAATATACTATTACATTGATTTAATATCGTTTTGGTTACATTGGCTGTCCTTTGTGTAATTAACATGCAACCAAGACCAAATTTTCTACCTTGCAATAAAAATCTTGCTGTTCTATTAACACACTGTGTATCAGATTGCTGAGACACTTGGTTCCATTCTGGAATAAGTGAATGTGCTTCTTCAAATACAATGCATAATTTTGCAGGTTCATTTTCACCTGCCTTTAATTTAACTTGAGAAACAAGAGAAAATGCTTTTTCAACAAAATCAGCAGTTGCTTTGGGATAACTTGATGTTTCATTTGCAAATTGATATATGCCAATGTAAGATGTATTATCTTGATACCATTCTTCAACCTTCCCCACTTCTGGTATTGCTGTTACATTATTATTCTTTTCTAAAAATATCCAATGTTGCCTGCTCAAGTCGAGAACTAATACTTTAATTTTATGTTGAGATAATTTTTCAATAATATGAAAAGATAGGTATGACTTCCCACTACCAGTTACACCTATAATTGCTGTATTATGAGTAACTGTATCTTGAATGTTTACATGTACTGGAAATTTTGAATTAGGAACAGTACCAACTAATAGTTGTCCATCGGGTATAGTTATTTCATCTATTGTTTTCTCATTACTTTTACAAATCATTTCACCTGCTTGAGGCACCCAGTTTATTGGCTCAAAACGGCAGGTTTTTGTATTCCATTTCCCAAGTTGACCTGCAATAACTTTTGTTGAAAATAATGAATTCTCCGAGTTTTCAGTTTCACAAACAAGACTTGCAGATATTACTTGGTAGAATCCTTTTTCATTATTACTTATTGTAACCCATACTATCTCACCCTCTATCATATTCAATTTTGGATTTAAATAAAAACACAATTTTCCTAATTCAGTTCCTCTATCAACGGAACTCATAACAATTCCCAAATTATTAGATTGATCATTAGATTTTTTTATATAAATATTTTCTTTTTTTTCATTTGATATTTGAAAATACTGTGATTCTTGTTTTTGAATGGAAATTTTGCCGATCCTTTTACCTAGAATTAATCTGTCATCAATCAATATACCAGTTGAAATTTTATCATCTCTATAATAAAAATCTAAAATTGTACCAGTATCTAGCATTTCTTTATTCTTTATTTGTACTATTGCTATTGATGGACTAATAAATCCGGACAAAATTCCAATATCACTACTCGAAATAAATTTTAAATATGCGCCATTAGTGATCTTATTTATAACTTCTGGTAAGTGAAGAATAATAAATAATCCCCAAAATAAAAGAAATGAATTTGTTTCATAAGAATTTACACCAAATTTTCTTATTAAACCCCAAATAAAGAAAATTGAAAAAATGCACTCCGGCCGTCCAATTTTTGAAATAGTCAGATATATTACTTTTATTATAACCGGTTCTTTTTTTAATGGATTTTTTCTTATCCACATGATTGCATAGCTGGTAATCAACAAGAATATAGTTAACCCCAAAAAAGTATACCATGCAATTGATCGATCTTGAGTTTGAATTAATAAAAGCGACATGAGTGCAGTTACTGAATTAACAAATATATTTGCTTCAGTAGAAAAGAATGGTTGATCAATTAATGAAAGTAAGAATATTAATAGGATACCTGAAACAAACCAAAAATCAGATGCAATAAATTCAAAGCTTCCAGTTACTGATCTACCTATAATAATGATTAATATTAATGATGAAATAAACAGGGTTAATCGATATTTCCTATTCATATTACCCTCATTCATTAAATCCACCATGGATCATATATTAACAGGATAGCAAGCTAATTGAAGTGTGACTGAGACAATATATGGCTAAACCTTATGAGCGAAGAGATGAATCGCTTATTAATGTTATATCCCCTAGCCAGCTATCACTTAAAAGTTGCCGATGCCAAGTCGGAAAAGGCTACTAATACAATATTATTTTCTCCAATCTCAGCACAGTTGTAGCTTCACAAATTATTTTATCTACCGCAACATGGACAATTGCCTCTGGTAGGTCCTAGATGTACTTTCCTTTCAGACTCACTAAAAGCTTTTTTTAATTCTTGCCTTTTAACTGCATCTTTATGATTAAAATCATTTATTACATCTATCAAATCACTTCTTTGTTCTGCACTTAAATTTAAATATCCATTAAATACGGTTTTTGTTTGTTGATCCATAAAATTCCTCCAAAATATTAAAAATTGCCACAAACATCACAATCGCTTGGCCTCATCGAGACTGGTGTTTTATGACAGCAAATACATTCTCTTTGATATTGTCGCAAGGCAGCTCTTAATCCCATTCTTTTTTCTTTTTCAGAAATATTCTGTTTGTTATCAAAATTATTTCTAATCTCATCATCTTTCTTCAATATTTCATACTGAATTTTAAACTGATTTATATCTTCAGGAGGACTTTTTGCTAAAAAGCTAAATTTATCAGCTAATCTATAATTGTTCATTTTTGATTCAATTGAATATGCATACAGATCATCCCATTTTGCAATAAGTGACCACAAAGTTCCCAATAATTGCAATGTAGCAATAACGCCAACAAATATTAATAGGTAATTCATGAAAGAAAAATTACCACCTAATGCAATAACAATTCCTCCGAGACTTAATGGGACGCCTATTCCAAAAAATTGTAAAATTCGCATTTTAATAAGAACCTTGAATGATTTCTTTTCAAATATATATCCTGTTCCAAATGAATGAACAGCATTGTCCCAACATTCAAATCTTAGGGTTGTATTATCTGTCATTCTTACACCTCATCAAGTTGATTAAAGCCGTAATTTTACACAACCACGAATACCAGAATTTCGTTTAAAACTAACATTCCACATCAATCATTATAATTAACACCCTTCCCTGTTCATCGAAGCCTTATAAAAGATCCCCAATGGCTTCATCTCGCCGTCAGTAGGATGCTAAAATTCAACAGCCTCCTCCTTAAAAAAATCCGTACAAATCTCGGGTCAACTATTAACCAAGATTAGGTTAAACCCTTTCGATAATAAAAAATGTACTATATCAAATATTAGTTACATCCCCCCGGATGGTTATTAATAATAAATTTTGAATATTCTACTTAACGAATGTCAAGATTTTAACACCTAACACGTACAGGAATATACCATTTTATTACTGAACATAATTGCATATTTGCC
>ERZ795049.3612-NODE-3612-length-16212-cov-4.425512_pt1 | contig 16212 bp, 15 predicted proteins | sample MGYA00375133_ERZ795049 | MGnify/ENA primary metagenome ERZ795049 (study PRJEB30178, sample SAMN05720147) | activated sludge metagenome | isolation source: anaerobic digester from wastewater treatment plant | place: Japan | collected 2015-04-20 ...
CTCAAGTTAGTAAGATAGCACAGGTTTCAATCCACGCGCCCGCATGGGGCGCGACGGTAAAGGAATCCCGGAGACTCTATACTGATTATGTTTCAATCCACGCGCCCGCATGGGGCGCGACTGAAAATGCCTGTGCATTAACACGAAACCTTGAAATGTTTCAATCCACGCGCCCGCATGGGGCGCGACAGTAGATGCAGGATTTGATACATCGCTTAACGCAGGGTTTCAATCCACGCGCCCGCATGGGGCGCGACAAGATTGGACGCTACTCGGCAGGGTGTCAAGTAATGTTTCAATCCACGCGCCCGCATGGGGCGCGACATGAAATCGGGGTCGAAATCGGGAGAGTCAACAAGTTTCAATCCACGCGCCCGCATGGGGCGCGACTCAGGGAATCATCGAAATAGTAATTATGAGGATGTTTCAATCCACGCGCCCGCATGGGGCGCGACTCTTCCGATATCATCCCAAGCAATAACTTCGGCTGTTTCAATCCACGCGCCCGCATGGGGCGCGACCATATTGTATATAATGATGAGGATTATATAGCGTGTTTCAATCCACGCGCCCGCATGGGGCGCGACGTTACTTGATTACATTCTGGCGACCTGGTACACGGTTTCAATCCACGCGCCCGCATGGGGCGCGACATAAGCATTTGCCTTTTAAGTCTATCACTAATTTCTGTTTCAATCCACGCGCCCGCATGGGGCGCGACCTCGCCAAATTGTGCTTATGTGCCACGTACTCGGCGTTTCAATCCACGCGCCCGCATGGGGCGCGACTTCCAACTTATCACTTTGCCATATCGTACAATCAGTTTCAATCCACGCGCCCGCATGGGGCGCGACTTAAAAAACCGCAATATTGTAATTAATGTGTAATGTTTCAATCCACGCGCCCGCATGGGGCGCGACTCAGGAGGCCGTTTAGATCATTCAGACAAATGAGAGTTTCAATCCACGCGCCCGCATGGGGCGCGACTCTATCGACGGATCAAACGGCACTCCGCCGATATGTTTCAATCCACGCGCCCGCATGGGGCGCGACTGTCATATTTGGTTGTTGCAGGTATTAAGGATGTCGTTTCAATCCACGCGCCCGCATGGGGCGCGACCCTTCCGGCCAGGACTTCGATTATGGCTTTTGTGTTTCAATCCACGCGCCCGCATGGGGCGCGACGCATTATTTAACTGTAAACAAGATACCATTACCGGTTTCAATCCACGCGCCCGCATGGGGCGCGACAGTGATACGAGCGTCAATTCACTATCACCGACTAGTTTCAATCCACGCGCCCGCATGGGGCGCGACAACGCGGTCATGTTCAAAAGGCCGATACCAGGTGTGTTTCAATCCACGCGCCCGCATGGGGCGCGACTATATCACCGCTCCTGTCCCGTACCCGGGTCCTTGGTGTGTTTCAATCCACGCGCCCGCATGGGGCGCGACATAGACTTTAAATTTAAGGGAGGCTTTTTATGATGTTTCAATCCACGCGCCCGCATGGGGCGCGACAAAGGAGGCTCACAATGAAAAAATCATCTACCAAGTTTCAATCCACGCGCCCGCATGGGGCGCGACTATTATTATTGACTGGAAGGACGATCTTGTTATAAAGTTTCAATCCACGCGCCCGCATGGGGCGCGACAGTACACCGGCGAGTAGAAAAGCAGAGGGAAAAGGTTTCAATCCACGCGCCCGCATGGGGCGCGACTAGTACACCGGCGAGTAGAAAAGCAGAGGGAAAAGGTTTCAATCCACGCGCCCGCATGGGGCGCGACATAATATATCAACCCCCTATTTTTCTTTCAAGAAGTTTCAATCCACGCGCCCGCATGGGGCGCGACCAGCTACCGGTATACCTACCAGCCTAAGTTGAAAGTTTCAATCCACGCGCCCGCATGGGGCGCGACTTTAACAAGTTTTCCCGTCACGCCGTCGTACACGGTTTCAATCCACGCGCCCGCATGGGGCGCGACGCCGACTGGCTGTCATTATAAATGATGATTTTGTCGTTTCAATCCACGCGCCCGCATGGGGCGCGACATCAACGTCACGCTTTGCCATTTCCAAATACGTAGTTTCAATCCACGCGCCCGCATGGGGCGCGACGTGTGAAGAAATACGAGTAACACCGGCGGCGGTTGTTTCAATCCACGCGCCCGCATGGGGCGCGACCAGAGCGGATCGGTCGCCGTTGAAACGGCGTTAAAGTTTCAATCCACGCGCCCGCATGGGGCGCGACCAGTCAGTTGCGTGTTGAGTGGCGTCGTAATGTCGTTTCAATCCACGCGCCCGCATGGGGCGCGACTGTTGAAAGGATTACATCTTGTCCTTTCATACCGAGCGTTTCAATCCACGCGCCCGCATGGGGCGCGACGTTTGGGTGTTCTCATAAGTCCCCCAGTGATAATTGTTTCAATCCACGCGCCCGCATGGGGCGCGACTCGTCTATGTCGCCGCCGGTGTAGGCGACGGAATTGTTTCAATCCACGCGCCCGCATGGGGCGCGACTTTCTGGCGGTACGATCGCCACGGCCACGCTGTTTGTTTCAATCCACGCGCCCGCATGGGGCGCGACCTCATACTCGCCAATATGTTCGCGCAGGGCGATGTGTTTCAATCCACGCGCCCGCATGGGGCGCGACGCTTTCAAAACAGGTGACCGGGCGACAGTCGCTTGTTTCAATCCACGCGCCCGCATGGGGCGCGACTTTATCGGTTGCCGGATCAATTTCGGCCACATCTTCGTTTCAATCCACGCGCCCGCATGGGGCGCGACTTCTCATTCAGCTCACGATATGCCAAAGGTAAAGTTTCAATCCACGCGCCCGCATGGGGCGCGACGAAAGGAAATGTAAAACTCGGCGAGGGCGGTAAAGTTTCAATCCACGCGCCCGCATGGGGCGCGACTATTGTTCCGCACCCGATACCACGCGGCCGCGACGTTTCAATCCACGCGCCCGCATGGGGCGCGACTCGCCGTCGGTGCGGGCGTTGCTGCTATATTCGACGTTTCAATCCACGCGCCCGCATGGGGCGCGACGGGCGCGCCGGATGTCATATCGTAAAGTTTAATTGTTTCAATCCACGCGCCCGCATGGGGCGCGACTTTTCATGTAGGTCTGCCGAATATAGGCGATAACAGTTTCAATCCACGCGCCCGCATGGGGCGCGACTTCAACGTGGGCCGACACGGCGATTGAAACGAACGTTTCAATCCACGCGCCCGCATGGGGCGCGACTTTTGCAGCAGCTCGTTGTATTGTACCTCAGATAGTTTCAATCCACGCGCCCGCATGGGGCGCGACAGCATATGCACTAACTGCTGAAAGAATCAGCAGTTAGCTATCTAAATGCGCTAAACTATCTCATATTCATACTTTGTTTTCAAAGAGCTATTGATCAGTTATCCGTTCTATTGAAGGATCTATTCCGCTAAACCCTAGGGAAATTACGACATCTTGATGTTAGCGCTAAACAATAAGCGGCTCATCAAGCTCCACTGGCGCATTAACTCCATGGTGCTCAACGCGATGTTTCCAATTGCTTCCTAAAAAATAAAAACGCAAACTATCCTCTCCCGGATTATATATTTTCAATAATTTCGCTTTGAATAGCTCCCATTTTGCCGGATCGACCTTGCATTCAAAGACTGATTTCTGTACTCTTATTCCATGATTAACGCATTCTTTCGCCACAAGACGAAGCCGACGTCTCCCTAGACCGTCTATCGTCGAAACATCGTAAGATACGAGCACCATCATTGTAACAGCCCTCACTTAATGTAAAAGGGTGGATATTCCTCAATGTCACCCCGTATATAACGAGCCAATAACATGGCTTGAATATGAGGAAGAAGACCGATGGTAGTTTTTTCCTCAAGAAGCGGATGGGTTATTACTTCATCTTTTCTTTTCTGGTAAGCAATGATAGCCTCCTTCCTCGCCTTATCGCTCAGTCTGATTTCACCGGTTTCTTTTTTTTCAAAATCTCCCCTGGAAACCTGGTTGAGATTTATCAAATTCAGCACTACCCGGTCGGCAATATAGGCCCTGTATTCTTCCATGATATCGAGAGCCAGGCTTGGACGTCCCGGACGGATCCGGTGAAAAAAGCCGACCTGCGGATCAAGACCGGTCGTTTCAAGGGCCGACCTGATATCGTTGACTAGGACCATATACACAAAAGACAGCAGGGCGTTGACATTATCCAGAGGCGGCCGTTTTGATCTGTGGTTAAACACAAAGTCTTCTTTCTGTGATGTTATCATGGAATTAAAACAACCGAAATACAGACTTGCACATTCCCCCTCATATCCTCTCAATTCATCCGAACTGGAAGCATGCTCGACTTTTGAGATATTCACTGCCAATGTCCTGACACACGATTCAACGGCTGAACAATCGGATTCGGCGCCATGGTTGCGAATATGCCGCTGTAGGAGGTTTCTGCTATTGGCGATCTTTGCCGCTACGATGTTCCTCGAAATCTTCATGGACCGTTCATCGGAATCGGAAATAGCGTATTGCTCTTTCCTGAGAAGAACATTGCCCTTCTGTTCACCGTATACCCGCGCCAGGAATCGTCCTGTCCTTGAAAGATAGCTAATGCTGATATTATTTTCAGCGCAAAATGCTATGAGTGCCGGCGTAACCGGCTTGAAGCCGAAGCATCGATATTCTCGATTGTCACCGCCGGGGCCTGTAGCGCCTTCTTCCCGTCCAGTTCAACGACAAAAGTCTCGCCTTCTTTATGGATAAAAGCATCCGGAGAAGTAATGTAAAGGGTGTTAAGATGTCGTTTCATCGGCAATGAACAATCCTTCAATAAAACGCTGTATTTTTCGTTGTCCGAGTTTGGGCATACATTCGTCATTGAGCGAGCAAGTATCACATTTTTTTTGATATTCACCAGTAGTTACTGATCTGCTTCTTATCATTTCATGAACTGCATCGATGGCATTTATTGTTTTCTTTCGTAACTCTTCGGTCATCAATGTCCTGACCCTGTGCCGTGTTTTCCCGTAATACAACGCACCTTCAGGGATATGGATTCCTGTCATTTCCTCAAGGCAGAGAGCCTGGGCGCAAAGCTGTACTAGGTCGATATCATCGTGTTTCGGTTTTCCCGATTTATACTCAACCGGAAACGGCCTCATCCGGCCCTTCTCGTCCTTGAATTCGACCACATCGGCCCTGCCGGCAAGACCGTATTCCCTGCTGTATATATTCAGGCTCCGGACGATATGATCCGTTCCGCGGGTTTCCTCCTCACCCGAATCGACCCGTTCATGGAGCACCCTGCCTCGCGCCGTAAAGCGATTTTCCAACCAGAGTCCATGCACATGAATAAGACCGCACTGCCGCGGACAGAACATATAATGCTGCAATGAAGACAGCTGGATGAAGTCATCGTCGGCGTACATTATTCAGTCCGCGTTTTCCAGTATCCGGGCCGGCGTTTCATGTGCATGACGGCAACTATTATTATTTTGGTATTTTCGATTAAGTATAATATGCAAAATGGAAATCTTGAAATAACGCATTTCCTTGTGTTCCCGGACAAAATCGGCCATGCATCGGGAAAATTTATAATATGACGAACTGCAATATCTATCTGAACAGCGAATTCGTAACCCAGGCCTGGTCGTTCTTGGTTATAAAATTTGATGGCCTCATAAAATTCCGTTTCCGCGTTCTTTAAGAAAAGTACGGATTTCATAATTCCTCTTTTTTAATGCGCTCAAACACTTCTTCGGCTGATACGGTTTTGATGGCACCTTTCTTGTATTCTGAAATCCGTCGTTCAGATTCTTCGATCCAGGCACTTTCCACTTCTCGGTCGATTTCCGGGTCGAAGGTTTGATAAATTTTATCTATCAATTCTACCCGTTCGATCGGAGAAAGTGATTTGATTTCTTCCAATATTTTCTGCGCGGATTGTGTCATGAGTGGCCTCACATATTAACTTTAAATAGCATTAAATGATTCTTACTACAAACATATTATATCATAATTTTTCAATAAAATCAACACCTGAAGGCATTGATGTATCAATTTTCACCTCATAATCTTCGAAACAACGAGGCAAATCATTCTTTCTTATTATAGATACTTTTGAAAATAATTCACCGGAACGCGCACTACCTAAATGATTAGAATGCTTGAATATAATAAGTTTTCGAGGATTCATTTCGCCACGCGCGGCGGAACGGTCATGCTCGAATGCGTTGAGAAGCGATTCCCATAACAAGTCAAGATCGGTCTCCGAAAAACCGGTCTTTGCAGCGTCCACCGCGGAAACAAATCCATGCATGCGGTAGAGGGCGTATGGAACTGTGGATTTTCGTCCGAATGTCGAGGCATGTTCGCGTGATTCTTGTGCTTTCGCCTCTTTTTCTGTGGTTACCGCGCAACGGGTAATTGAATGTTCAGCTTGATAGATACGATCCTCCGAACGCGAAAAGGTAAACTGAATAGGTCCCCGAACGGTTCCAGCTCCTTTATCCCCCGTACTCAATACAGCGCCAAATGTCCTCACATCATAATAATGCTTGCAAATATCTTTTTGTCTATCTTGAGGTTTATCACCTTTTGCACTATCAATTATCGCATTAAGGATATTATCCTGCCTGATAAAAATATCATAAGGACTTTTTAATTCGTGTTTCAGCATTACATAGTTTCTCACCTTCCGTTTTAGGCACACGTCGGTAACCAATCCCTCCTGATTTTCCGCATCGGCCCGGGGAAGATTTGCCTGGTCGGGATCGCCATTGGGATTGCCATCCTTGACGTCGAAAAGAAATACGAAATCGTAACGGTTCTTAATTGGCGTGCTCATGATTCTTCTCCTGTTTTATTATAATTATCATTAAAGTAATCTTAGTCGTCAGTCTCTTTGTCGCTTTCTTCGGTTGCGGCTTTCAACTCGGCGTTGCTCTTTGCTTTCTTGAACGTATCCTGCTTCTGATGGTAATAGCCAATGGCAAATTGTCCCTGTTCTTCCAGCGTGAATATTGCGGGAAATTCCTGAATTTTAGAAAACAATTCCTGAAGCTCCCTGTCGAGAATCACGGCAAGTCCCGCCTTCTCGTTCTTGAGCTTTGAAAGATGATTTTGCGATAATTTCATGAGTCTGCCAAATGCCGATGACGGATTAGTCGAGGCAAACGAGAAAAACCTCTCGCGGATTCCGGCATTGATATTTTTCCCCAATGCCGCCCGCTGAATACCCTCAAGTACCGCGAAAATCCTCCCACAGATATAGGGCGGAGAACAATTTTCAATGTCCAATTTCTCAGTTACCATATAGCCTCCTTTGTTGTTGCGATTTAAAATTAAACGTATAAGGGCTGCCCTTTCCGGTGTTACGCTTTCCTTATTACCGCCGTCCTCAGCATTTTCAATAATTCTAACGCGCTTTAAAACCGCAGATAATATCCACAAGGGAGGTGCGATTCCCTTGAGTGATGATTTCCACAGGTGCATTGCAATTCGAGAGGTCGTTGTCTTGTTATCGCTTTTTTCGTTTTGTGCACAGTTTGCCAGGCGGTACAAAGGCGGAAAATAAGATTCACCCCATGCCTCGATCTTTATATCTTCGAACCATCGGGCTATTGCCTTTTTCAGGTCAACAATGCTTATTTCAATCCAATCGCGAACAGCGATTCGCGCTGCCGCCCCCGAAAGGGTACATGAGTAAAACCGATCAGTATCGATATATTTTGATTTGTTAATATCTCCGCTTGCAACTGATTCCATAAGATGTGCCACGGTGCCAGGATCAGGATTATCGAAAAGGTCAAGCTCAGAAACTTGTTGATCGTTCTTTGTCCAAAAGACTATTGCCGTGTCGGAGCCAAAATTTTTTCTGTTACTGTGTTTGAAAATTTCTTTCTCTTTCCCATTCTTGTTTTGGATTACTTGGGTATTGCCGTTATTCATCAACCAATTTAGACCTTCAACATACGTTCTGGTACAAGCAGTACATATCTGTGAATTCAGATTACCAATAAGATTGTATGATTCATAGGCAGAGTCGTTATATGAAACTAATGCACACCCACTTGTCTGGCCATCAGGAACGCGTTTAATCATGCCATGCGGCACATCTTCAACTGGATTATTATTTTTACCGCAAATTGAACACTTTTGAGATCCCGACAAGAGCTTTTCTTTTTTCTGTTTATCATACTTATCGATTATAGCTTTATAAACTTCCTGTTTTTCATGAAGCCGACTATCGTCATTTTCAATTCTAAACGCAATATTTCCAGACCGTTCTTTTTCATTTACTTGTTCTTCAAATGCCGATAAAGCTTTTTCGATACCATCAACTTTCTTTGTAGTGTAAAAAGCAATAACCGGCCTCAAGATATTTAAGTGTTCATATTCTTTAAGTTTATCTATAAACAACTTGTGCTTCTTTTCTTCGCCTAAATACCCAAGTACTTCCTCGGCCTTATCCAACAATAATCTCGCCTTACCTTTTTTAGCTGTTATTGCTTCAGCAGGACGAACAATTTTTTCGATTGGCTCAAACTTAATAAATGACCCGTCTTTTTTTATCACGAGATCGATTGAAATGGGTTCGTCCTTAATAGCATCGTGAACTATTTTTTCCCCTGCACTCTCTTCCCTTAATTTCTTCCCAAGTTCACTCAGTTCCTTTATCATGAGGAGACCTCCTTGCTGAATTCCTCATCCTCATGCCTTTTGAACTCATAAAGATAGGCGCTTACTTCCGAATCCGCGGGCGGTCTCACATGGCTCGATTCCATCATTTTATCGTTTTCAGGCACCTCACAATTAAGAATGCCATTTTCAACCGAAACATCATAAAAGAAAAGCGGCGATGGCCTGCCATTTTCATCATAAAAAACATCAAATAGCATACTTCCTATTGGGATTGATTCCAATAATGGTTTTTCAGTTCCATCTGGCTCAGAGAATTCCGCCGGGAATTCCCTAGTTCCGAGAAAAGGCCTCCTGTAACATTGTCCTTTCCGAACCCTGCGGCGGAACATTTCGATATACTTCTTAGGAGGGTTCTTGTCATCCCTTCCTTTTTGATAAATAGACGCTTCGATAATATATGCAACATCCCTTAAAACAATGCTGTTCCGTTGCGCGCGCCTTTCTTCAACAATTATTGGATTTCTACCTTGCTTTGAATTGATCTCATTCCTTTTTACGGAGAAGAATCTCACCGGATTGAGCATAACTATACGCCTCACATACCATTGAAATTCAGGTTTCCATAATATCGAGTCAAGAATGCCTCTCGCCGCTGAAGGCGTCATGCAGGGATATGTCATTCTCTCAACCTTTAAATCAGGCCTGGTAAAGCAGGCGAAATCACCTTGAACTTTCACACGCACTATTTCGTTATCTACCATTGAATCCTCCTCATACAACATAATCATCGGAGCAGAGTGCATCCACTGTTATTCCCCGCTTCTCATCGTAACCGCCATACCATATCAATACTCCATGCGATGTTTCAACAATAGAGTCTTTATTTTTGAAAATAAAATTTTCATAAACTTGAACAGTGTATCCCTGCATTTTCCGAAAATCATCCCGTGACAAATATTTCATTCGCTTTATGTCATCAACAAGCTGCTTACTATCATCATTGTAATTATACACAAACAATCCCCTGGTAGCTTTGTCAATTATTTTATATGCTTCTCCAACAGTTTTGAAATCAAAGTTCTCCCTTGATTTATTTATTCTTCTGGCATCACCATCGATAAACAAACTTACAAATTTTTTATAATATTCATGATAAAACGAGTGGTCATACAGACTGTCCGGGTTTTCTCTTATCATATCCAGAGCAAATCCTGCAGCCGTCCTATATTGTCGATCCGGCATAGCCGCGTTTAATAGCCGGAAAAGAAATACCTTGCCGTATCCAGACAGCAACCCCTCTCTATTGCATCTTCCCGCTGATTGAATAATTGATTCAAGGGGCGCAATTTCACGGAAAACACAGGGGAAATCGAAATCAACACCTGCCTCTATTAGCTGGGTTGAAGAAACAAGTATCTTTGTGTTATTCTTCAAATCGTTACGTATATCTTGTATTACCTGCTTGCGATGAAAAGGGCACATGCCAGTGGAAAGATGATATTGTTTTTCCCATGATTGGTTTTCTGCAGTGGTATTATAAAATTCTAAAGCAGCTTTCTTTGTATTGAATACTGACAGAACCGAATGCTCTTGATTCACGGCAAGATCAATAAGCTCATTAAAATCAACTGGTTCATACTCATTTACAGGAATATATTCTACACGGCGCGTTTTATGAAACAATATCTCTGGATTTTCCACGAGTGGGATTATTGACTCAATACCATTAAAGAATTCTCTTTTCTCAAATGCTGGAAGTGTTGCCGTACAAAAAAGGAAAGAGGTATTCATTACGGAAAGCATATTCCCAAGTATCGTTAAGGTCGGTATGATGATTTCTTTGGGTAATGACTGCACTTCGTCAAAAATTACAACTGATTCAGCAATGTTGTGGATCTTCCTGCATTTCCCTGGCTTGTTACTGAAAATCGATTCAAAAAACTGAACGGTAGTGGTTATGATTATCGGGTAATCCCAATTTTCACACGCCAGCCTTTTCCAAGAGTCGTGGTCGTGTATGTCTTCATTGATTGTGATTTCGTCATTATTTCCCGAATGATGTTCAAGAATATATTCTTCACCAAATATATCTTTCAGGATACTTGCTGTTTGGTCTATAATATTGATAAAAGGTAGGACGATAATAATTCTTTTCAATTTATTATGTTTTGAGTGTTCCAATGCCCATGATAAAGATGTCAATGTTTTTCCCATCCCGGTCGGCAGGTTCATTGAAAAAAATCCAATAGGCATATGCGTCCTGGACAATGCAAAATCACGGGCTTTAGATCTTAATTCATTAAGTTCACCTTCCCTGGACTTATTTTCAAGGTACGCTGCAATAGCAGCAATACATTCATCATAATCGAGACGTTTATGCTCCCGTCTGGATGATAGCATCGGATTGCATGCTTTTTCAGTATTCAGCCAGTCCGCATCCGTCAATGAACTGAACATATATCTGATCAACATTTCCCGATTAAAATTAGTCAAAACAGGCATCACAACTTGGAGTTGTTTATCTTGCATGAGAGTATCATTATGAAAAGCTTCAACAACTTCATTGAAACAAGGTACATCTCCCTTCCTAAAAGGCTCCAAAACCGTTTTCACATCGGACCTGTCGGGCAACCCTTTGTGATGTCCATCAATTACAAAAGCAATTTCCTGTATCTTTAGAAAAAGTGAATAGGCGGCACCCCATGAGGCATGAGGAACGCTCCCCCGCCTGCCGCCCTCTTTCAGGTATTTCTGGAAAGCCGGTTGATACTTCCCCAGATCATGTAGATATCCTGCGAGGCGAAATATATCTGCGTAACTGGCCGAATGAGCAAACGATGCAGCCAAGTCCGCTGTCTCTTTCAAATGTATAGCAAGCCTATGCCATTCGTTTTCAGGTTTATTCTCGATAGTATGTGCGTAGTAAATCATATTAGGTACAATTAATAATTCACACAGTATTGTTTAATAAAATGTCTATCGCAATAGGATAATTAAGCGTCGGGAAAAGGAACTGAGCGGACGAGGACTGTCTGAGTCTTCATTTCTTTGTCCGAGTTCCGCAGACCGCGAGGCTTTTTCCCGACGCGTGTCAAACTATTAAGAAACACTCTTTATAAGTTCTGTAATAAATCCTCAAGTTATATACTTGATCATTATAAGTCAACCAATACGGTTTTCGACCATATAATATGATTTGAGTATTATCCCATTTCTTCTCTTATCACATTTTGAGAAGATTTATTACTATTATACATTATCATCAATGACAAATACTGACATCAACATATGTTTAGCATAAATATGAACGTTTTACCCAACAAATATTGTAATAAACATTACTAAAAAAAGTAAAGAGATATTTTCCCAATTACCACACAACACTGTGTATAATTGGCCTATGGTAAGAAATCAATTTTCTGCAGAAAACTGACATAAAGATAATAATGTGTTTGTTTATATGATGGTCAGATTTGTCATGCCCCCTCAGGGGGACGGGGTGGGGTACTACTTTTTCTTGCCTTTAAATTTATCCTTCTTATTCTTTTTCACATCCATTTTCATAATTTCGCGTTTTTCATCCGGATAACGCGCCTCAATGTTCAGCGGCATAAGAAGATCGATATGCTTTTTCCAGTCATCGGACCACGCGTCGTCCTGCCCGGCCATCTTCCATCAAAAGAACCAGTTATATAGCAAGGTCCCACCAGAAGGCCGATCCTGCGTTCGTCACCGAAGCGCGCGGGGTGGCAATATTAGAATTAAGCCTGTTTTCTATTAATCATGCTTGAGCAAACCAGGCGCAACATTCCATTGCTCTCCGCCGGTAGTGACGAGCGACACGGTTTTTTTATTAAGCCGGATTATCGTGGCTGTTCTCACCGTTCCGTCCGGATCGGTGAAGCGGACCTTTTCGCCTACATTGAAACGCTGCATCTGTGTGGTGCTCCGATGCTGATAGAGGAGCTTCAACCGTTCGATGATCAGGCGATTCATGTAGCGGAGGTCATCCTCGCCCAGGGACTTGATGAACTCCTCTATTTTACGCGTGTCTTCGCGCTTCATGGGTTTTTGATTATCCATTCTGTTCAAACCATCTCAACATGAATTTACCTAGCCTTAAATTAAAAGCTGGAGTTTGCAAGAAGAATTTGTAAAGATATGATTAATTCAACAGGAAGACATCTACTCTATATTATACAACAAAATCCTTTTCCTTTTTTCATCCAATCAATTTTTTTTCATGGATAGTGGAGCTAATTATTATTTCGGGTTTTCGCTATAATATTACAGAAAAATAAAATCCATCACGCCCCCTCAGGGGGACGGGGGGGTCTACTTCTTTTTCTTCTTCTTCACATCCGCCCTCTTCACGATGGCCTTGTGGGAGCCCTTCTTCTCCTTAAAGGCTTTCAAGAGCACCTCGGCCTCTTTGAAGGGTACGGTAAGAAATGAATAACAGTCCATCACCTTTATTTCGCTTATTTTCCCCGCCGGGACCCGCGTTTCATTATTTATAAGCTTGAGGAGTTTCCTCGGCGTGAGACCGTCCTTTTTCCCCAGGGAGATAAAAAGCCGCGCCCTGCCCCGTTCCTCGGCCGGCTCCTCCGCGTATTCCCTGATGTCCCGGTACCGTCCCTCGCTCAGCTCGTCCTCGAGGGTATACTTGAGAAGAGCCGCCACGACCTCCTCCGGATCATGGTCATGGACCATCTGGAGGGCCGTGGTCAGGTAGTCCCGGTGCTCGCCGGCCTCTATGATCTCGTTCAGCTCAGCCAGTATTCTCGATTTCTTGGCCGTGACGATCTCCGAGGCCCGGGGGACCTTTTCCTTCCTGATCTCCTTTTTCGTAACCCGCGTGATGTACATGAGCTTCCGGTATTCGTCCGGGGTGGTGAAGGTGATGGCGACGCCCTTCTTGCCCGCCCTGCCGGTGCGGCCGATGCGGTGGATGTAGGCCTCCGCGTCCTGGGGCAGGGAAAAATTTATCACGTGGGTCAGGTCCGCCACGTCTATGCCCCTCGCCGCAACGTCCGTGGCGGCGAGGACGGTAACCTGGCGCTTCCGGAACTTTTCCAGGATGCGCTCCCGCTGGTTCTGGGACAGGTCCCCGTGAAGGCCCTCCGCGTCATAGCCGCGGTCGATGAGCCTGTTCGTCAGCTCGTCCACGGCCACCTTGGTGCGGCAGAACACCAGGCCGTAGAATTCCTTTTCCATGTCGATGATCCGGCAGAGGGACTCGAACCGGTCATTAGGCGCCACTTCGAAGTAAATCTGGTCGGTCTGGTCAACGGTGAGCTGGCCCTTTTTCACGGTCAGGACCCGGTACTTGCGCATGTAGCTCCGGGCTATGTCCATGATGCGGTCGGGCATGGTCGCGGAAAAAAGGAGCGTCCGCCGGTCAGGGTTCGTCTGGTCCAGGATTTCCTTCACCTCGTCGATGAAGCCCATGTTGAGCATCTCGTCAGCCTCGTCCAGCACCACCCATGACACGCGGTCAAGGACGATGCTCTTCCTTCTCAGGTGGTCGAGGACCCTGCCGGGAGTGCCGACGACGATGTCAACGCCCCGTTTCAGGCGCTGGAGCTGGTCGACGATGGACTGGCCGCCGTAGATCGGGATGATATGGCACTTCCTGTTCCCCCTGAAGGAGCTTATCTCCTCCGCGACCTGTATCGCCAGTTCCCTGGTGGGCACCAGCACGATGGCCTGGATCCGGTCAGCATCCGGCTCAAGTTTTTCCAGTATGGGCAGGCCGAAGGCGGCGGTCTTGCCGGTGCCGGTCTGGGCCTGTCCGACGATATCGTTCTTTTCCCCGAGAAGTAGGGGGATGGTCTTCTCCTGTATCTCCGTCGGCTCCTCGAAGCCCTTCTTCTGAAGCTCCTTCAGGGTTTCTTCCGAAAGGCCCAGGGCCCTGAATTTTTCAAGTTCCATTATTACTTCCTTTTTTATGATTGGACCATAACGGAACAGTGGTCCTGAAAGTACAATAGTTAATTTTTTATCGGGAAGTCCGCCGCGGGCAAGCGGGCCGCGCTCGGCCGTCACCGCCCCAGGAAACCGACCGCGCCGGTCATGATCATCTGCGCCGCCAGGGCCGCCAGTATCAGGCCCGTGATCTTGCTGAGGATCGACAGGCCCTGCTTCCCGACCACCTTCTCGATGGAGCCGCTGATGAAAAGGAAAATCCCCGTGCAGATAACTGCGGCTATAATGGCCGATATGCCCACGATTTTCCCCGTGACATCGCCCAGTTCGCCCCCCATGACCAGGAGGGCGCCGGTCGTGGCCGGGCCCACAGCCACCGGGATCGCCAGGGGCACCACGGCGATGTCGTCCGTGTCCTTCTGCTGCTGTTCGCCCTTCGGCCCCTGGACAAGGGTGATGGCGGAAAAGAACAGTAAAAGGCCGGTGCCGATGCGGAAGGAATTCAGCGTGATGCCGAAGACCGTGAAGATCTGGTTCCCGATGAGGAAGAGGATGATGCACACGATGACTATCGAGAAGGTCGACTTGACCGCGATCTTCCTCTTCTTCCCTCCGTCCATGTCCTTGGTCATCGAAAGGAACGTCGATAAAAGAAAAAACGGCGTGAGAAGGAAAAAGAATTTTATGAAGGTGTTGATGAACAGACCGGGCATTGATTGTTCCTGGATTATGGTGGCGGCATTGAAATTGCCGCACTGTATTGCACTTATAAATATGTCATCGCGAGCAAAGCGAAGCGATCTTGCATTTACCAGCATTGATGATACAATATAATTTCAAGACTCTTACCTGGTATTCGATATGATAAAGACAAGATTGCTTCGTCGCTGCGCTCCTCGCAATGACAGATTTAATGAATACTATACATGTCCAATTAATCCTGTCCACATAATTTCTCTACCCCACCCCCTAAATCCCCCTGAGGGGGACTTATTTAGCATGATCACTATAATTAATCAATTCCCAAAGCCCCCCTCCGGGTGGTTGGGGGGCTTAGAAAATGCTACCACAGGTATGATGCCAGAGTCTGAAATTGCCTGATAACCGGATAGGCCCTGATCGAGTAATAGAGGGCTGCTGCGTGGAGGCCGGCTCCCATGAGTATCAATACATGGAAGACGCCGTGAAAACCGATAACTCCCGGCTTCGGATCGGGCCTCTTCAGGGCATACACGGCGCCGCCGACGCCATAGATCGCCAGGCCGGCCACCAGGAGCCCCTTGAGAAAGGAAATGGGGACCGTTTGCGGGGGAATGGCGTCGACCGATGTCCAGAGAAGGGCCATCGGCACGATGGATATGACGCCGAGGGGCGCGTAGACGGCCACGTTGACCCAGTTGGGCGCTATCAGGTACCTGAGCTTGAGGATAATGCCGAGGAGGGCAAAGAGCCACACAACCGCCAGAACGGCCCACCGGATCCCTTCCGGGGCGAAGATATAGAGAGGCCCCACATAGGAGCCGGCTATCATGACGAAAATGGCGCAGTGGTCAAGCTTGAGCCAGAGGCTGGTATCGTCTTCATCGATCTTAGTCGCGTGGTACAGCGAGCTCGAGGCGAAGAGGAACACATAGG